>Ga0208814_1000677_pt1 | contig 18940 bp, 9 predicted proteins | sample MalvirAntarct_55_FD_184253 | JGI IMG/M metagenome (GOLD analysis project Ga0208814, IMG submission 184253) | Marine viral communities from the Global Malaspina Expedition - Malaspina viral metaG Antarct_55 (SPAdes) (version 2) | ecosystem: Environmental > Aquatic > Marine > Oceanic | place: South...
AAGCAGAAGATGCTCCATTTAGTAGTACCATATTTATCTTACCATTAGCAGGAGTAGGTATGGTGCATGTAAACGTAGCAGATAAAGTAGATGAAGACTTAGAGGGACGAAGCTGTGCACGAGCAGAATATCCACTCAGGTTTTTAGCTGTTCCTGATTCGGCTACTGTAAACTCTATCGCGAAGTCGGACCCTTGGTCGATGACTAGGTCGTAACGGGCTGCTGTCATTTGATTTTCTCCATTACAGAATTATAGCTAAGTTGGGGTGTTATGTCAAGATATATTTTTTCCATGGTATATTATTCCTCCAAAGCTCTTATTCTAGCTTCCAGTTCCTGAATAGTTTTTACTAATAAAGGTACAAGTTTTGATTGGTCAACACTTTGATAATCTGGAACCGAAGCTACTTTAACATCTCCGACACTTACTCCTTCCGGCAACTCTTCATCTTCTAGATATAATGTGGGGGTAGTCATAGCATCCTTTGTTCCTACTACTGCATCAGGAACTATAGGAGCGAGTTCATGAGCTAAGAAACCGTCTGTCCTAGCATCAGTGCCCACCCATCTAAAGTTTCTAGGTTGTATACTAAGTACTTTAGCCGTTGCTCCGCTTATTTCTTGTAAATCTTCTTTTAATCTATAGTCAGAAGATGTGGTATAGGTAGTTGCAGTATTGTTTGTTGTAATCCTTCCTAATGATGTGGTTCCGTTCGATCTTGTAAAAGAAATATGATGTGACGTTACAGAGCTAGTATCAGAGTTAGCCGCAGATATTATACCTGAAGTGCTTGTACCTGTCATAGCTGCTCCATCAACTAACACAGTTTTAGCCAAGTGTACTTGCGAAGTTTTAACCGTCATGATCGTGCCAGACTGACCTAAGTTAAACTGAAGGTCTCTACCACCTCCGTATACATTTCCTACCGAGGTTATCCGATTATAACTTGAACTTGCAAAAGTACTGAGAGTATTAGTACCATCTGTAGTAAAAAATCTTGTACCTGTGACAGTGCCTGTAAATGTAGCATTTCCAGATGTATCAAAGTAAAGTCTACGTGAGCCTGTTCCCGTTGCAAGAGTAATAGTATTCTCCGCTGTGGTAGTTCCTGCATACCCTCCGATAATTACATTACCACTACCTGTAGTAATATTCCTACCTGCTCCTTCTCCAAATGCTATATTCCTAGAGCCAGAAGTTAAATCTCTTAAAGTTGGCAACTGATTCAGTCCTGTTGCTCCAATACCAATATTATTTTGACCCGTTTTATTTGCAACCGCTCCACTTCCGGCAGAACCGGAATATGCTCCAATAAATATATTTTCAAAACCTGTTGTCAATGAACGTGCGGCTTGAGTTCCTATTGAAACATTTTCTCTAGCTTCTGAAGTGCTACTACTTGTTGATGCAGCTGCCGCGTTATATCCTATTGCAACATTTCCATAATTATCGCCTCTTGATCCATTTCCTAATAATATAGTTTGTTGCCCTGCAGTATTTCCTGAGTCAATAGAGATAGATCCATTTGCTCCTGATGTTAAAGATATATCATTAATACTATTAGCATTCAGTGTGCCTGCTACAATATCGGAAGCATCAAGAGTACCTTTTATCGTTAAAGTTCCAGCAGATTGATCAAAAAAGATTCTTGCACCATTATGAGTTCCTACAAAAAAGTCTCCGAATTTATTTAAGTGAGCTCCCGCACCCGTAAGAGTAGTATTAGGAACTGTACCTGCTCCATTTGTGCCAATCTTAGCAGCATTTTCAACACCTCCTGTAGACCCTGTAGGACCTACTCGAATGTCTCTTGAAAGTATTTTGTTGGCATCTAAAATATCTACGTTTAGTGTATCAAAGGTGGCGTCGCCTAAAGTTTCTAAACTATCTGCTAACTCTATGCTAGGAGTAGTTGTTCCATTTGTCACGGTTATGCCTGTACCGCCCGATACGCTTGTTACAGTACCTGCATTGCTAGTTAAACCACTAATACGAGTTGTTACATGATCATATATCTGATTACCGGTAGCTAAACTAGCTCCTCCGTCTGCTACAGCGGCAGTTGTTACAGAAATTGCAGGAGTATTTCCTCCACTACTTACAACAGGTGCAGTGCCTGATACGCTTGTTACAGTACCTCCACTATTATTATCTGTTAAATTAATAGTTGTATTACCACTTTGATCTACAGTAAACTGGCCTTTTTGAACACCTGCTTGATTGATCGTAATAGTTCCATTATTTGCCGCACTTGGTATACTTGGGAAAGTAACAAGATTACCTGCTCCGTTTACATACTGAGAACTTGAACCTGCCAGTGTAATTGCAAGGTTTCCGGAAGTTGTAATTGCACTTCCTGTATTAAAGGCATTTCCTCCGTGAGTAATGCCTACGCTTGTTACAGTACCTGTAGTACTACTAAAATTAGAATCATTGTTAAATATGGAAAGTCCTATTTCCCCTGCTGCTTTTCTTCTTTCTGCAGAATTATCCATTACAATAAATTCATCTGTATTAGACATAGTAGCTGTCATATCAGTAAGTTCTGATAAATCTAAGTCTAAGGTGCTTCCAGTTTTTGAGATACCATTTCCTGCTGTTATCGCCGCTACTGCTCGAGCATTAGTAAAGTATAAATTACTGGTGCCCTCTTCTAAATTATCAGTAGTCAAGCCAGCTAAGGAAGAAGGAGTACCTGTAATATCTCCTACAAAAGTACCATAAAAAATTCCTGCTTCTACTTTTTCGCTACCAAAAGTCCATCCTGCTAAATTGTTGCTTGGGCCTACTCCGTTTTCTGCGTATACAAAGCTTTTATTAGACTGATTTCCTCTTTCTATTTCTATACCCGCTGTTACACTAGAGCCAGGAGTTCCTGTTAAATCACTATTTATGAGTATTTTATTATCAGCAGTTTGTAAAGTACCATTAAAAGTAGCATTTCCACTAAAGGTTTTTACTCCTCCTATTGTTTGATTTCCTGAAGTTCGCACAACAGTGCTGTCTACAGTGAACTCTTCCGAGCTTAAGTTTAAACCATCTCCTGCTGTATATTGCGTGGATGTAAAAGTAATATTTGAAGTATTTTGCCTTGAAAGAGTTAAAACACTGCCGCTTACAGAAGCATTAATAACATTATTAGTAGGTAAAATATAGTTATTTGCATTTGAGTCACCTGTATATCCTATATCTGAAAGAGTTAAGTTTCTTGTTGCAACAGTTGCGTTCGCGTCTGTTACATGTCCGAGAGTGTCTGTAGTAATATTAAAATCTAAATCAGAAATAACAGTAGCACCTGTCAAGGCTGTAGTATCAATATTAATATCATCTCCTGCATGCGCAGGATGAGAGTAGTTATTAGCACCCGCAGCTATACCGTCAAGTTTTCCACCATCTACTGATACGTCTCTGCCGTCAAAAGTAGAATTAGTTGTTACTGCTCCTGTTAAAGCTCCTCCAGTAAGTGAAAGTTTACCTGCCAAAGAAGTTGTCATTGCTCCAGAGAAATCATCGTTATCTGCTATAGCTTCTGCAATTTCATTTAAAGTATTTAATGTTCCAGGAGCACCATCAACTAAGGCATCTATAGCAGTGGTAACATAAGATTGCGTTGCGTATCCCGAATCCAAGCTAATTGTTGCAGTTTGAGTAGGAGCACTTCCTGTTACTGCAACATTTAAACCTGTGGTAAAATTAAGTGTAGTTGCTGCTGTAGCTTCCGAAGTTCCGTCTTCTTTTACAATTACTCCCGCAGTAGAATTAACTATAGAATTTGCATCAATCGTAACACCAGAAAGAATTAAGTTTGTACCGTCAAAAAGTATATGCTTGTTTGCATTACCAAACACAACCTTACCGTTTGTAAGATCCATGAAGGCACCAGCTTCTGAGCTTACTGGGGCAGCGTTTGCATCTGGAATACTTCCACCTTTAATAGTACCGGCATCTATAGTTCCTCTAATTAATAAGTTTCCTGCGGACTGATCCCAGAAAACATACTTATTTGTAGCTTGGTTACCTAAGTAAAAGTCTCCATCTGAATTTAAGTGAGCCCCAGAGCCAGTAAGTGTAGAACCTGCAATCTTTGCTACGGTACTTCTATTTCGTGCTTTACCGTTTCCTGAGCCAGCTCCCGTAGTAGAAGCTGTGAAGATATCTCCTATAGTGTAAGTTTGTCCACTTGTTCCCGAGATGGTATTCCACTGTGCTTGAGTTGTAGTACCTAAACTAGTGATATAATACTCTGTTCCTGCTACGAAAGAACCTGCCGTAATTTCTAAAGAAGGTCCAACTCTGATATCTCGAGTTACAATAGAACCTGCATCGAGCATAGTAGTATTTAAAGTATTAAAAGTACCTACGTCTACTACGAGTTCTTTAAATTTGGCAGAAGTTGCAGATATATGATCCGCAGTAATAGTACCATTTACAATTAAGTCTCCATCTATAACTTCGACTTGTTCTGTCCAATTTCCCGAACCTGCATATATCCATACTTTCTGACCTGTAGGATTGCTTACAGTACCTGTAAAAAACCATGCCTGATCATCAACTACTGCTGCATCAGGCTGACTACCTGAACCATCTCCCCACCGAGTATTTGCTAGCGAAGAAGTAGTGGGTAACGAAGATACTTGAATGTGCCATCTACCAGCTCCTCTTGCTCCATTAGTTCCATCTATAGCTCCTGTTGCTGTTCCTTGTACACCTCCGGTACTGCTTGTAGGGAAATATGCAGAAGGAACTACTAGACCGTTTTCTGTTACGACAGTATGTCTTGCCCAGTAATATTTAGTTACAAGAGTTTGTTCAGCAACTATGTCTGACATTTTTGCAGATTGAGTAGTATATATTAAAGTTGCATTTGTTCTATTATTAGTCGAAGAAGCCCAGACCTCTGTTGTATGTGTAGCAGTATTAAATGAGGTTGAATTAGTCCATGCTAAGTCAATGGCTCCCTTAGCACCAGAGGTGGCTGTTAAATTCGTGAGTCCATTAGGAGCAGAAACAGGGGTTGGTACCGCAGAACCTGCTCCTGCATCCTCTGTGCTTTTCATGCTGAAAGGAGTTTTTATATTTCCTATGAGGTAAGCTGCATCTTTATGCTCTGTTGCTGTCACCTGTACTAAACCATTAGCTTGAAAGTTTAAATTATCAATACGAAAATGTTTATTTAACCAATTAAAGCGTTCATTTGTTATTTGTATTATTTCTCCTGTCAAAAGAAGGTAGGCTTTAGAATCTAAAGTAAAAGCAACATCTAAGCCGTAGCGAGATTCGTCTAAAAATTGCTGTATATTAATTCTTGAGTTAAAGTAGTTAGAAATTCCTGGCATAGCAAACTGACCAGATCTACGAATCCCTTTGTCTTGTTTCAAGTACTCAGAATTAAAGTAAGATATAGATCTTGCATTATAATTGTTTTGCGGATCAATTACATTTGCTGACATACTATTATAAGTACTTTTTTGTCCTTTATCCTGTAGTTTTATTTTGCCAATTATATCTGCATCAGTAATTGTTTGAAAACTCTCAAAAGAAGAAGGTGCCGCACTTTTTACTGCAAGCTCATACTTACCGCCAGCATATCGCAAAACTCCATTGAACTGCTTAAGCATAGAATTAATATTATCAAATAAAGGTACTGAAGTATCTATTATTTGATTAGTTTGATGTCTTGTTACGAATCTTTGTTCCTGACCATCCCAGCCTAAATACTTCCAATACTTAACATCATCAGAATCGTATAAAGAGTATCCCGGAGAATTAAAACCTTCAGCAGCATTAGTAAACTTTTTAACAATAGCATTTCCCGAAGAAGTGAACCCATCAGTAATTGATACAGCTAACGTATTGGAGCCTGTACCGCTGACTTTACCAATACTAAGATTGGCATTGTAGAAGGACACCTCCGATGTAGTAGGAACGTTAACTTGTTTTCCGGCACTACTATTATAATAAACGTTTCCACGATGCCAAAACAATTCATTAGCTTCAAATGTTTCCCAGTTATTCCATTTACGCCCAAACTTTCCTAGTATGTTTGTAAAAACTACTTCTGTAAAATTAGTAGGTGTTATAGTAGTGCCGTCCGAACCAACAACATTTACCTCATGAAGCACAGCGCTTTTTACAGTTCCTTGCCATTTAGTTGGATTTGTAGCGTGAGCTCCTACAGGATATTTATAAACAGCTCCTACTCCAATACTTGATACTAAATTTCCCGGTATTTGAAGCGTAACATCTGATCTGGTATCACAATCTCGAGCGGCCTGTAAAAAAGTAGGAAGATTTATATCTTTATCATCTAAACCTTTTCCATACCTTTTATTTTTTAAATAATCGAGTAACTGTATTGCTGGATTTATAGACACACGTCTATCTTGCTCTGCTTGACCGGCTGCTATACTATAGATATCTCCTGATACCTCTCCTGGATTGAAGTCGTAGGGAAGCCCTGAACCTGCTATATGCGCTATATAGTGGTTAGTAGAAGTATTTACAGTATAATCTATAATATCTTTTTCTTCTCGATGAGTTATATTGTCATTTGCATCAAATCGAGTAAAAGTTATCGACCTGTTATTATAAGTATCAGCTACACTGCTAGCACTGCTATTTAGATTTATAAGATTAACGTTTCTTAAAGTACAAGTTTCAGATCCCGATAAATTATTAAAAGCATTTCGTACTTGTCTCATAGCAGGACTATCATTATCTACAACAGTTATTGTAGTGTCAGTCTTGCTTAGAATCTGAAATTTAGCAGTCGGAGTTTGTCCAGAAAAATTAAAAGTAACAAATTGATTCTGTTTACTCTGAATACGAAATGGAAGATTAGACGTAATAGTTATTACTCTTTTAGCATGATTACCGCCGGCTGGATTATATGCGGGTATAGCTGTTACATTTGCTTGTAAAGGTGTCCCTAGCGTTGAAGAGCTAGATTCGATTTTATGGTCATGAGCAACCATATGCCATTTTTTAACAGCACTATTAACAGTTCTTTTCATATAGAATGAGGAACTACCTGCGGTAACTTGAGGATTTGAAGAAAATCTAAATCTATATAGTAACGTATCACTGTCTCTATAGAAAGACCATTTATCGATAATTGTAACGATTGAGCCCATCTGACTGTCAGCACTATAAGAAACGCCACCTACTGTTTCTGCATTAGTTCTGTGTATAGTTACAGTGTCTCCTAAGTTAAAAAATTCTTGACCGCTACTTGAGCCTATAACGGCTTGATCGTAGCTATGATCATAATTATAGCTTCTGACTTTTTTTCCACTTACTACAAACTCTAACTTACTAATTGTTGTGTCGCCTTCTCCAATAGTATATTTTGCCACTACATAAGCAGTATCAAGCAGTCTGTGGTTAGGGCTCCAGTAATTATTAGGGTCAATATCTGACAAAGTATTTTGTAGTTTAAAATCTCCATTAGAAGAAAGTTTGGTCAAGGTATCGTCTGAGTCTTGATCTGATTTACCTGTATGAACAAATATAGTAGTAGGAGTAGGCGCATGAAAAAGACTAAAAGTAGTTTCATGTTGTAAGCCCGTTCCACTCGGATCATTATGGTTAGCTCCAGACTGGGGGTTTTTATATACAGACTGCAAGCCTCCACTGTTAGTATCCGAATTATAAAGATTTCTTCCGTCTACATTTGCTAAAACAAAATCTACTTCTGTAGCAGTTCTCCCACTGTCACCTGCGAGTACAAATCCTGAGTCCGCTCTACCATAACATGCTATACTAACTCCATCTCCTGCTGTTCTACTATCTTTATCGTTTTGGTCCAGACATACACTGCTTGTATCATCAATGTGTACGTCGAAGATTCCACCTATTTCTCCTTCTGCAAAAGCATGGGCTACATATACGTCTTTTACATTTCCCGCATCTATATCGGCAAAGACAGGAATACTATCTACTTTTTGAACACCGTAAACTACAGGAAGAGAACGAGCAGATAAATTAAACTGTAAGTCAACTTCTCTATCAACTTCTACTTGATACTCTACTGTTTTTTGCATTCCGAGTAGTCCTGCCAAGCCTCCTCGTTTTTTCATTTTATAACGAGTTTCTTCACTTTGATAAGTTGCTATAAGATTTACAGATCTTTCAGCATGAGAAAAACCTAAATCATATTGATATTCGGGACGAATTAAAGCTCCGACATCTGCCTCACCCGTTACACTTAGTGCTCTATGAGAATAGTCTGAAGTTAATCTTCCCTGTACTCTTACAAAGTCACCCCAGTGAGAAGTTAAGTTCCAAGATACTTTTGAATCTTTAAGTACGTCCTCGGTAACAGAACCTTTAGATATAATTCCTTTAAAAATTAAAAAAGGTTCTCCAATTATCTCACCTGCAGTATGCACAACAGTTGTTTCATCTGCAGCATAAACAGTATCTGGATGATAATGACCTCTGTAAATAAAAACTTCTCTATTTACATAATTAGTATAATTAGTAGCTTCTTTGTTATTAAGTAAGGCGCTAATTTCCTCCGAGGCGTAAGATAGATTATATACTCTACTTGTAGCGTCATTATCCAAAGTACAGTCGATACCTGTTAAAGAAACAGTTTTATTAGCATTTGTAAATTTATTAATTCTGGCATATTTATTATTATTTGTATTGCCTGCACTCTCTAAAAGTAGTACATCCCCTTCTTGAAAGCCTGCTTCTAGTAGGTCTGTAGTTGTTGTCATACTTGAGGAGGCAAAACTTGCATTTGTACTAACTATAGTTCCTATTGCTGTGCCTGAAAGTAGTAAAGTCATGTTTGAAGCTTTTGCTTCCGTTGTCTCGTTTACGGTTCCGACCTTTAAAACTTTGTTTGCGACATAAATCTGGTCGCCATTCGCAACACCTTTTGAAGTTTTAGAGTTATCATCAAACTCAATATTAATAGAAGAGTCCGTAATATAAGCATAGTCTGTTGCTTTTCCAGATACAAATTCTGAAGAAGTAACTCCATTAGGCTTTTCAAACTTTATTAAGTGAAAGTAAGTATACGGATCATTAGCTATCAATGATGTTTTTAGTGCTGCGGGTAGGGTTCTTTCTGCCATGATTAGTTACTAACCTCCTCAAGTTTTAGCGCAAAGCTATATAAGTTATTTGTATTAAGAGTATATTCTCGAGTGTCCGAGGTCTGTATTACTTTAAGTTTAGGGTCTGCAAAGTTTAAGGCTGCACCGCCTACTACATTTTTAGCAAGGGCTGGACTGATTTTAACGGAAGTTCCAGATACTTGAGTAACCATGTATGCTTTTGTATGCGAAGTATCTTGAGAGTCCGCTATAGTAAACAACATTCCAGGTTTCATATTTGTAGAACTACTAACAATCACTGTAGTTTTTCCTGCACTTACAGTTGTTGAAATAGTTCTGCCTGTAATTGCTGTAGATCCTTGTGCTCTATACTGAGGAAGAGATACAAAAAAAGGAGCTAGAGAGCCTCTTTTATCCATTAAAAAAGTATAAATAGGATTAAACTCGTCTTTTGTAAGAGGGTTATAACTAATCTGTACTTCCCATTTATGATAGGCATGAGAACGAGATATAATTCTTCCTGAGTTTGTTCTGTCTCTCATAATCGGTTGAACAGAAGTTAGCTTTACAGATTGAAAACCAGGACCAAAAGATCCTGAACCGCTTTGCCCTGCATCCGTTATTTGATTATTCGGATCTGGTAGTGTGTTTTGAATAGCCATTAGTAAAGTTCTCCCTCATTTCCAGACATAGTATTTATACCTTCTAGAAATAGTTCTCCATGTGCGTTTGCGGATTCTCTTATCATTCCGATTATATTTCCTCTTTGATTCATTAGTAAGTCTTCTATACCTGCGGCATCTACTGCATTAATGGAGAAGTTTACATTAGTTGTTCCGCCCGAGTTTTGTCCTGAAGGTATGATCTCTCCTGGCACATCAGGCATAAAGACTTCTGGTCCTTGCTCTCCAACAATATATCCACCACCTGCTCTATGCTTATAGCCTGCGAATGCATTTGTAGGTCGGAAATTTGTCATTCCTTCTCCTTGACCACTCTCTCCACGAGCATATCCGAGCTCTCCAGAAGGGCTCCGTGCTTTTGACATGTCGACTGAGTTATTTCTGCTGCCTACTGAGACCTTGCTGGGAGAAGGAGTAGGTACAGATGATGCGCCTCCTTGGTAAGTCATTCCTGAAATAACAGCGACTTGAGCCAGGCCCATGGCTGCAACCAATGGTGCTAAAAACATTCCAATGACTGGTATTGCTAAGGCTTGAGTTACACCTACTGCTGTTGCTATAATCGCATTAGCCATTTGAAACTTTTTATTTGTTTCAAATTCTTTTCTTTTCATTTGTTCTTTTTTAGCTTCAAGTGCTTTAATTTTTTGTAAACTCGCGGCTGATTGTCCATCTCTCTTCTTTTCCGCTGCTATTTGATTATCTACTCCGGATATGTTATTAGATGCTGCTGCTGCTATTGCATTACCCAAAGCCGCTACTGCCGAACCTGCTACTTGTAAACCTGCACCAATTACTTGCACCTGCTCGTCGAAATCAAGCCCCATAAACTTTTCTTTCATCTCAGCAAAGGTCATGTTTGAAGTAAAACCAAGTTTTGTTAACTGTTCAGTTAGTCTTTCAAAGGCTTCTCCTAGTTGAAGTGTGCCTTGTATAGCAGAAGCTATAAGCTCTCCTTCAGGACCTAGTTTTTCTAGGTCTTTCATCATGGGTTGTATGGCTTGTGATAATATTTTTATTTGATCGGCACTACTTGCACCCGCGAATGCGTCTGCATTAGTTTCTGCATATGCGGTTACTTGAGTAACTGAGCCCATTGATTCACTACCTAAACGGGCCGATAATGACTGTCGTTCATTAATGAGGTCTATACGAGTTTTTTCTTCCTTATTCGCTAGTTTTAGTAGAGCTAGTTGTTGCTTATAGCCGTCTTCGCCAGCGATAATTGCTAAACGCTGCTCTTCTATTAAAATGCTTCTTGCTACGGTTTGTTCGCCAGCCAACTGCTGCAACGCAACGTCTTTTAGTCCTGCCTTATTAAGCTTATCTCTATAATTAGCAGTTGCTTGGAGCATCATTCCTTCTGCCTTACGGTAGTGGTTCATAGCATCATAACGGTCTCTTAAAGACTGTAGCTCTTCTTCGGTACTAACGCCAAACTTTTTAAAGGCAGCCGCTAACTCTGCAGTTTGAATATCACTATTCAGTGTTCTTACAACAGCCGCCAAACCTTTGTCTAAAACCTTAATTTGATCTGAGAACATTCCCGAAACTGCAGACTCTTTTGCAAATAATGCTTCTACTTCTGCTCCTGCATCTTTTAAGGCTTGAAAGGATGATTCTGTTTTATTTACTTCTCGACTGAGACGCACTAAAGACTCTTCCGCATCTCCAATAGTCTCTGTAGACAAAGTACTTACGATAGTATCCACTTCTGCAATATTCTTAGACAGAAGGTCAAATTCTTCGCTACCCTTTTCTACTGCGCTGCGTTGTGTTTCCAGTGTCAGTGAAAGAGTTCTAAATGCTCTTTCTGTCGATAAAAGACGTTCTTCACTTGGTCCGGCGGCGGCGGCTTCTAGTTGTCCAATCGCGGACGTAAGAGTGACTTGGTTTGCTAGAGCGTCGTTTAGACTATTTATCGCTGCAACTCTTTCTTCGCTACTAACTCCGCCTCTAAATGCTTTCCCTACTATCATTTCTGCTGCTTTTCCTAAAAAGCCTACTTCTTCTCCTTCTGTATTACTAACTCCTGCTTTATTTAGTAGGGCTCGAGCATCTACTTCAGTCTTTTTAGCGGCGGCCAATTTTCTCTGTGTCGCAGCAAGATCCATTCCTTGATTTACACTTTCTGCAATTCTTAAATCTCTTACATGAGTTAGCGTTTGTTTCATTAAACCATTTTGAGTTTTTAAACTTATAAGATACCTTTCAGAAGCGGTCGCGGCCATTTCGTAGCTTTCAGCCATTTGCCGTATTATATTCGGAAACTCTTCAAAGCGTTCTTTACCTTCTTCGAGTACGTCGGCTAAAGGGTTTACAGTTTCTTTTGCATCGCTACCAAATAACCACTTGATACCTTCCCAAAGAAGCATGGAAACAAGTATTACTTGACCAATAATAGGAATAGATTGAAGTAGCAATAAGCCAAAAGCTTTTACACTAAGACCTGCTATGCCTGCCCACATTGCTACTCTTGCGTAAGCTGTTGCTAAGAAACCTTTGTCTAGAGTTGCGAGCTTTACAGTGATACTTTCTCTGAGTATTTCTGCTCTTAATAATTTTATTGTTAGTCCAAAGCTTCCTGCAGAAGCGGCAGCGAGTATATCTGCTTGTGCGGCTTTCTGAGTAGACAACGTTTCCATCTCTTGAGCACCCGTTAATTGATAAAGTGCCAGTTCATTTTCTTGAATAACTAATTTTTTCTTTTGAATAATATCACTTTCTTCGCCGTGAGCTGCAATCATTCCAGGAAGTTGTTTTTTATGCAGGTCTACCGATTTTCTTAGACTGTTTTGTGCGTCTGTTAGATCTTTTGCACTTGCGGTACCATCTGCCATTTTTGCACTTAGCTTGGTAAAAATTGCAGGAGAGCCTTTTGTAGCTTTTGTATTTGCAATAGTTTCTTTTGCTGAATCGGCCATCTGCGAAGCCATTTCTGCACTTGCTTTACCAGCCGATGTTAAAGCAGGTACCATCATATTTACAACGCCCGTTCCAAGAACACCCATAGTTGCTATTAAAGCTGCCATGTTACCTGCTAAAAACCCTGCTATAGGACCTGCTACTAGGTTTACAAAGTTCATGCCTGCCTTAACCATATCATCAAACGTAGCAGATAACTGGTTAAAAGGATTACTTGCAACAGAAGCAGATAGAGCACCAAATTTTGATTCTCCTTGCTCAATAATAGCATTTGTAAAAGCCATTCTTCTTTCAAATTGGGTTAATTCGCCTGCCGCAACACCTATAGAAGCTGCATATTTTTCGGTGGCGTCATCAAGCCTTACCATAATACCTAATTCATCGAGAATTTCTGGTTCTAGTTTAGCAGCACCTCTTACTAGTCTGTCAAGGGCGTCTGTCATATCTCTACCGAGAGCTAACGAAGCACCTTTTGCTACTTTAGTAAGACCTTCCATCTGCCCTTCGCTAAAGCCTGCAGAAACACCTACTGCCAAAGCTCTCATAGCATCGGCAGAAGACACTGCATTTTCTGTAATTTCTCTCAAGTTTTTTGTAACTATTGAGAGGTTTTCACCGGCGGCACGGCCTGTAAAAAGCAGGCCTTCATTTAGCTGCTTCACTGCCTGAGATCTAGAAAGAATACCAAAAGCGGCTGTTACTGCAAATACATGTGCCGCGAGTGTAGCATAGGCGGGAACTAAGCCACCCTCGATAGTAGAAGACATTTTGGAAAAACTTTTAGCACTGCTAAGGCCTGTCTGAGCTACGCCTTTTTGAACCTTATTATGGCCTGCAGAGGCTTTGGTAGCTTTATCAGTAGCAGCAGCAGCTTTATTAGCTTTCTGTGCTACTTTTTCAAGACTACCGTCTTCTTTGACTTTGTACGTTACCGTAATCGTATCTGCCACTAGTGTTTTCTCTTTAGCTTCTCCCTTTCTCTTTTAAGTTGTTCTTGAGATTGTTTGATAGCCCTCGACTCTAAATAGGTTAGAATCTCTAAAAATAGTTCTTTATCTTCTACTTCGTAAATTTCCATATAGTATATTAAGTTTGTAAAATCCTTACCTAAATATCCTATATCCGGAACCATCCGATCCCCTAACTGGGAAAAGGTGTTTATTGCTGATATTACTATGTTAGGAAAGTCCTCCCAGTCCGGAGGCATTTCATCTAAGTCTGGCTCTTTCCCTAATTGTTCACACATTTTTAAATAACGTTTTTGCGTCATTTTTGCTTCACTATTCTTGAAGTACTTTTCTAGCCGGCTTAGGAGCTGATCCTTTTGATCCTGTACGAAAGTTATCCAGGTCAAAGACTACCTCATTAAGCCAGGTGTCGAATTCAGTTGAAGAACTGACAAGAGTCTCCGCATTCTCTTCGCTATACTCTAGCTCCTTTTGAGGGTCTTGTCCTTCGACATCTACTAATAGTAGTGTTTCGAGGTGTTCTAATGTTAAACCTTTCCAGTCTTTTATTACCGCTCTAGAGAATTCTGTTATGAACTTTTCTTCATCTAAGTTTTCTACAGCTTGACGTGTTTTACGATCAAACTTAGTAGTAGTACATTTTTTACGTAGTCCTGTTAGCTCTTTTCGAGAAAGATTAGCAACCTCTACCTGAAAGCCTTTAAGACCTGAAAAGTCAACCCAAACTGCTTTGGTGTCGACCATTAATTTTTTTAAATCCATTATTTTTTCCTTATGTTATTAGTGCATTAAGTTTTATTATTGTGCCAAGATCGACACTATTATCGTTCATCTTCCATTCGTAATTTTGAGTAAATATATCTGCAACATTATTTCTGTTAGTAAAACTACCGTTTGTTACCTTTAAATGAAATCCTCTAAAATTAGAACTTGCTAAACCATTGCCTGCCGTAATTTCTATAGGTACGCCTATTTTCCAAGTCTGAACATCTGCATTACTAGTATCAGTAACGTAACGTCCTAGAGAGCCTGCAAGTATTCGTTTTTCAAGCGTGAAATTAGAGGGATACATTGTAGTACTGGCATCATGAGTATTGCCTATGCTCAATGCTTTGTTGACAGTTTCGTATGGATTCCATTTTATATCATTTTGTAATTCCAATGAAACTTTATACATACAAGTAGAAAAATCAACATTATTAATTTTTACTGTAAGTGCTTTCATAGGTTGGTAAGTCCTAGTACCTCTACTAGGTAAACTCACTCCATTTAAAAGAGTTGTTGCTCTTGTTAGTTTAGATGCTTCACCGGCTATGGTCAACTTGAGATTCTCTAATTTCTCAATTATGAATGTCCCGTTAGTTATAACGCATTTTTCCAGTTTGTAAACATCATTTGGCAGTTTTATATACAAATCAAAAGTATTTAAAGTGTACTCGCCTGACTTAAAATTAACAAGTAAATTAAAAACTACATTTAAAGCAGTTTCGTTTATCATGGGTATAGTCATTTGAAAATTAGCAGGGTTTGCTTTCTTTATGTTTGACGCCTCATGTAACTTATATTGCTCGTGCAGTGTTTTTTGTGGATATGTTTTGTCTGTAAAAGTTTGGCTAAAACTTATATCATCGGTAACGTCAAGTCTATGGTATGCGCTGTTTGCTGTATCATAGAGATAGACCTCCGCTTCTTTTTTAATGTTAAAATTAGCCATGTTTCTCCACATAATAAAAGGGGCTCAAAAAAGAGCCCCTTCTAACTTTTTCTACTTCATAGTATAGTCCAAAAGACCTCCTATGTCAAGAAATATTTTTACGCACCTAAATATTTGATAGTGACTTCGTCAGTATCGGCAATATCTGTACCTAAACCGTGGAAATTAACTTCCATACTAATTACGTCCTCAATACTATGAGTAGGTATTTCTAGCATAGCTTTTGGACAAGCTACATGTAGTCTAGGCGTATCTGCGGTATCTCCTCCGACCTTGAAAGTAAGTGCAAAACTATTTTGAACATTAGTAGAAGCCGCTTGTAGATCTTGGAAAAGATCGGCACTAGCACTACCAGAATTATCTAAGTAACAAGTAAATGATCCAGAGACAGTTCTAGTACCTAAAGTATGCTCTAGTGGTACATTAACAATTCCTAAACTAGAAGGTGTTACATGTTCAACATTGTTTGTAATACTGATACTGCCACTTGTTAGTACAATATTGTAAGTACCTAGTATTCCTCCGCCATCTGAAGAGGTAAGAGCTAGTTGAGTCAAACGATTACGAATAAAATTATCCGTTGCATTGAGTTTTGCTGCTACTATTTCTAAAGTAGGTTCACCGCTTGCTGCAGGTGAAGCTGCAAATGCGACTTCTTCTAGCTTACTCGCCATTCCTGACCAGTTTATAGTTGTGATTCCATCGATATCAAAATCCATAGCACATTCGTTCACAGCAGCTTTCGAAAGTTTATACCAAATATCTACAGCGGAACCACCATTATCATTGCTTGGGAATCTAAACCAAATTGTGGCATCTGGTGCCGTTAGAACATTTGAAGTACTAAAGTCAATATTTAACCCTGTTGCTTCGTTGCCTGTGGCTAAAGGAGCTGCCCAGTCAGGGTCTCCATTATACGCAGTTAGTGGTGCTGCTGTCATCATTGCCCATAAGATTTCTTCTACAGCATGAGTTTTTGCACTGTCTACATAAGGGCGAGCATATGTAGAAAAGCTCCACTCAGCAGGTGAAAGAGAGTCGTTAAACGTCTTACGCCCACGTCGGCTAACGTTGGCTGAAGTTGCCATTTCACTCAGGGTTATTTCTGAGGTATTTGTTGATTGCGAAAAGCTAAAGCCGTCTAATACGGGTATTTGCCAGTATTGATTATCCCATTGTACGTAGACTTTTACCTCGCGACTTAAATGTAAAGTAGACATAGTTAATCTCCTATGTTATCCTGAAAAGACTTGGACGTGAACTTTTGTTCGTGCCAGTATTTTCTAATATCGAACCTCTATGAGCATCTCTCCGACGCCTAAGGGTTCAAGTACACCTTCATCAGTATCAATACTAACGACTGTGATTTGTTGTGTATATTGATCTACATTATTGCGATCTTTATACTTTAATCGAGAGTTTTCTTCCACTACAGTTTCAACATCTTCTAGCAGCTCATCTAGTGAGGCGACTGCATCTTCTGCTTGAACGTAGCATCTTATTGTAATAGATAGAAATCTATCCTTATATCCTCCGCCCTGATACTCTCTTGTCTCAGATCCGGCATTAAGATGAACAGCAGGAAATTCCTCTACTTCATCCCAAAACTTTAAACGTGGTGAAACGTTTTCATTAAGATTACTGAGGAACTGTCCAGTACCATCAATATCTTTTAATTTGTTTACAAGGCCTTCAACAATACCAAGTCTTCGTGTTGTGTAATCTCTTGAGGCCATTATACTCTCCTAGTATAGAATCTACCGATAGCCATTTGAGCAGCAATTTCTCTTATGGACTTATCTATTAAATTTCTTGGATCTCTTTCAGGAGAAGACCAAGGTCCCGAACTTCCCATTTCAAAAACTTCATAAGGATTTCTTTGATAAGTATAGCCCACACTAGGAAATCCTTTTGGAGTTTGCACTATGTCAGTAACTCTAACGCTTCTTGCGAATCTTCCTGACCTATTCTCTAACGCGGGTGCGGCCATATTATTTTGCACTGTTTTTGGTAACTCTTTGTTAATCCTGACTATCATAGCTAAAGGCGTAGAAGCAGCTGATTTTCTAGCAGGAGGAGCATTTTTCTTTCTTAACCTTGATGCTGCTAATTTAGTAACTGTTCTTTTTGCACTTACATCTAGCTTTGCAGGGCCTTTGCTCTCCTTGATTTTTGTAGAAGAACTTTCAACCCTAACATTTTTTAATTTATTAAAAGGTTTTAAAGTTTTTTCTAGTACTTTTTTCCTTTTCGCATCTTTTAAGCTATCTGACCCTTGAATTTCAAAAAGAGGGTCTTTTAGTTTCTTTAGAGCCTTAGCAAGAGCTTTTTGTATATCAGTCTTAATTTTTTTCTCAGAAGAAGATTCTTCTACGTTTTTAGCTTGGCTACCTACAAATACTTTTATCTCACCTGTTTTTGCGTTTTTTTCTATATTTAAATAGGTTTTTAATCCAAGAGCTTTTGCGTTAGCTTTTAAATCCTCTAAACTTCCGTCATAACTTTGTATAGCATCGTAAATTGTATCGTTAATAAAACTTTGTACATTACTTTTACCTTTTATATGTTCTAAGTTAAAAAGCTGTCCTTGTCTAGTTTGCTCTACTTTTCCTGTTTTATTAGAAGTACTTATTCGACTTAAATAGACTCCTACTAAAATAGCAAAATCCTCATAAAAGGTCTGTAGAGCATTTTGATACATTTTTTGGCCTGCTTTAAAATTATCTCTTTTAGACCCTTTTATTTTATCAAGTCTTACTCTTATTAGCTTACCAGACCTGCTTCCTTTTAGAACCTTTACCCCTGCGCCTGAAGATGCTAAGCCATTAAAATTGTCTCTTAATTCCTTCATTAGAGCTGTTGTTAAAGCAGTGTACTTAGGTCCTAAGTCTTTTATTAAAATATCGCCATTCTTGCTAACATTAGTCGCGGCACTTACTGCCGCCTTTATTGTTTTTGTTATCGTTGTAGTATTTACAGTTATTGTAGTTGTTAACTTATTCCCTGTTTTATTACGCCAAGCCTCTGATGAGCCGTCTCGAGTCAGTTCAGCATCGATTTTTTTAAGAAAAGACTCGAGACTTGATCTAGACATTAGTAGTTCTTATAAAGATCCAAGACCCTTTTAATATGGTCTGGGAACGCTACGTTGTCACGCTGACTTGAAGAACTATTATTTTGTATACTAGCTCCTTGCATAGTCTGGCGAGCTTTATGCTCATCTTTATGATAATAAGTAATTAAATCGATTACAGCAAGCTGCAAGTCTGCGGGACAAGTAGCATACCCAGCTTTATAAATAATACGTACAGAAGCAGGACCGGTAGGCCAGGTCTTAGCATGACCAGAAGTATTAACTCTGTAAACACTATCTGTGTTTGAGTCTAAGTAGTATTCTGTTGCCGGTACGGTTGTGTAGCTTGCAGAAAAGCTGCTTCGCTCTTGTACAGAAACTATAGTGTTTACGGGGCTTTCTGTTAATTGTGATAAATTTGTTGACCAAGTAATATTAAAAGTCTCAGTCTTGTTAGCGGAGTAGTGGTCTACTATTGTATTCCCACAGTAAGTCTTTACTAAAGCAC
>Ga0208814_1000678_pt1 | contig 18917 bp, 29 predicted proteins | sample MalvirAntarct_55_FD_184253 | JGI IMG/M metagenome (GOLD analysis project Ga0208814, IMG submission 184253) | Marine viral communities from the Global Malaspina Expedition - Malaspina viral metaG Antarct_55 (SPAdes) (version 2) | ecosystem: Environmental > Aquatic > Marine > Oceanic | place...
AACTTTATCTTTATTTTTAATACAAGTTTTACTAGTAACATGATATTGTTTAAATGGATTATAAACATATTCTAATATAGTATGAATATATCTATCAGCATTCTTAATAATTTGTATTTTTTCAGTAGCACTACTTGTAGCACGCATTGCTTCTATAAAATTTGTTAATTCTATCATAACCTTTATTTTAGTTTTTAATATTCTTTTGTTATTGTTGCATTAGGCCAACTACCTATTTGCATATCTATGTTTATCAATAAATCTATTCTATTTGTATATCTTTTATTCATTTTATCCATTACAATATAAACACCATCATAAGATGTTCCGGAAACACATACTTTTGTACCTTTTGGGAACTCTTTCAATAAGTCCCTACTTACCGCTATTATTTTATGTTTATACGGGTTGTTTAAGTCTAACTCAAACATAAACGCAGTATGTCCTGGATCCGAGTTTGTTTGCTCAGGTACCGCGTTATACACAGTAGCGTGAACATTTTTACTTATTGGAGTAAAAGATAATAAACTAAACGATAATAATATAATTAATGTTTTCATATTTATTTGTTATTTAAGTAAAAAAGTGCATCTGTTATTTTTTGACAACGCCCATAATCCTCAAAATCCTCCATTAATTCGAGGTTTTGTTCTAACGTTTCGATCATATCATTACGATCTATTACAACATCATATATTAAATCATCTTCTAATGTTACAATAGAAACTACTGGAATTGTTTCTATAGTAGTATCAAGATTTTCAAGTGCAATATCTACTATTAAATTTGATAAAGATTGGTTATCATCAGCAAACATAGTATTCATTTCTTCCGATGATTTAAATTCTAAATGATGTTTGAAGTTTAATTTAATGTCATCATTGTCGTAAGGTTGGTTCTTCATATGATATTTATTTAGACGTGAATATACGAAAATTATATGGGGTATCCTAGTTTTTAATGTATTATTTTAAAAATTATCTAAGAAATCACCTTTTAAAGGTTTACCCTTTAATTTTTGATATTTCTTATCAGATTTTAAAGTTTTAGATGCTAATCTTTCTAAATGTTTTGATTTTTCAATATCGTAATCATCAAGTACTTGTTTATGTTTTTTACTTTTCATTATATTTTTATTTAATAAATACTCTATCTTCTCTGTTAATTTTAGTAATATAGGGATTAAGAACTCTCCTTTTTACATTATTATTATCAAAAGAAACTGCAAATAACCTTTCGTACATTTCAGCCTCTATTTTATTAATTGGAGGATTGTTTAAAGTTTTAAATAATTTGGATAAATCTAATCTTGTAATAAGAAATGTATTATGTTGACACATTATAAAATCTTCATCTACCCTATTATTAAAATTTATATTTTGTTTAAATAACCTATGATTTAACAGGTCTTGAGTAGAAAATCCTCTTCCCATACTTTTAAATCCCCCACTAGCAAATATAGTATAGGGGGAATTATTTTCTATAGAATTAATATCAAAGGGTTCTTTAAAAACTATTGTATCTTGTAAACAAAAATATAAATCATAATTGGGAAAATTATCATGAGCATATTTATAAGCTCCCCACTCATAGTTCTTATTTTTTTCAAATATTATTTCTACATTAGGAAATTTTTGTTTAATTGTATTATAAGTTTCTAATATATCACTATCATTATCTACACATATTATTTTATGTTTATTATCATTTAGTATTTTATAGTTATATAAACTTTGAATACTATTTACTAAAGATAAGGAGGGGTTATGACAAGAATATACTATTAATACAGATTTACTCATTATTTAATATATCTAATTTATTTAAAGCTTCAAAACACGATTCCCAATCATTAAACCTAATACCTTTATCATCAATATAAGCAACTGCCCTTGGTTTTTCTGATGTGACTTTTGATATATATTTAGAAAAATTATGCTTATTTAACCATTCCCAAATTAATTCTGTTCCCGTTTTACCATTTACTAATCCTCTATCAGGTTTTGCTTTTGCTGTGTAACATATTAATGTGTATTTATTCGATAATTTTTTAAGTGCTTCTTCGGTACCCTTAACTGGTTCATCATATATAGTACCATCATAAAACCCTTTACTATTTTTATGGATAACACCATCAAAATCAATACCCAGATTTATTTGTTCATCAGGGTAAGAATGTTTACGAATACCTTTATTCCAATTTGAGTTAGATAATTCTTCAGGACTATTTTTTCCAATTGGTGGGCATTCTTTTCCAGAACCATGTGTTAATTGATATTGAAGTAGTAAGGTTAAACACTCAGCTGTATGATAATACTCTACCCCTAATACAACTTGTGTAAGTCCTTTAATTTTTTCAATTATTTCATTTCCTGTTATTATACAAACCTCCATACCGTTATCCGAACCCCATTGTAGTGCTTTGTTTACATCTTTAGATTTACCAGAAGATGAAATACCATACACTAATGATTTTTTCATTTGACTTTTAGTTCTAGTAGATGTTCTTTGTTGTAACCATGCTACCATCCATTGGTCAAAACTAGTATCATTAATCAATGATGTTGCCACAACACAACTACCTGGGCACATTGCATTTTTAGTACCATTTGATAATCTTGTCATATCAACAGCAGTATGGTCAGCTATTCCCATATTACCACCATGTCCTAATACATAAATATCATCGCATTTATTGTATTTTTCTTGTAATTCTCGCCATTCAGGAGTATTTACTATTTCAGTAAATCTATGTCCTATATTTTCAATATTCATCATATTATTAATTTTTTATATATAGTTCAGCTATTAATTTAGCCATAGTTAAATCAAATTCGGTGTCGATATCAGTACTTTCTATTTCACTTACAGTGTAAGTCTTGGGAAATTCACCTATTCTGGATTTAGTTTTATTAAAACCAGTTTTAGTAATACCGTATAAACTTGTTGTTTCTTTTATCATTGGTTTAGCGTCCTGACTTCTTGGTAATAATTTAGGATCATAATTTACAGGTTTATTGTTAAACCAATACCAAGTATAATCTTCAATAACTGTAAATACAGAATCACATGAATCATTTTCCTTTATAATGTTTACGCAGTTATTTAAGGTTTCAACTGTTAAAAATGGAGAGGTAACAAAAACTTGAAAATATACGTCATATTCTGGTTTAATATTAACCCAATATTCTAACAAATCATTCCCGTTAGCACTATCTTTTGCTAATTCTGGTTCTCTGTTTATTATATTAATTGATTTTTTTTTGCAATAATTAATTACATCCTTAGAATCTGTATCCACAAATATATCATCAAAAACCTGGGATTGAATTACTGTATCTAAAACATGTTTATATAAAGGCTTACCACCAATAGTAATAAAGTTTTTATTGTGTACTCTACTACTATTACTTTTTATAGGTATAAAACAAGCTATTTTATTTTTCATCTATTATTTTTATATTCTACTTATATATTGTTCTGTATCGTCTGTGGCATCACCATCTAACCCCAATTCCTTTAAACGTTGTAAGTGATAATCATCTACTTCAAAATTAATAGTTTCGCTTGTGCCATAATGTTCTTGTTGAGACTCTATCTGCTGTTCATCCTTTTTATTAAATATGTCTCCTACTTGTAGAAAATAGTGATTGTAACATAATAACTGAACATTAGTTAGGCTATAGTTATTACTATTTTTATCTTTAAAATGTAGCAGCAAGGGTACCTTATAATCTAATACTCGTCTTTCCTTAAATTTACATACACTACATTGCTCATCCATATACCCTTGTTCTATAAGGGCATATTTAAGTTTATTAGGATCAAAATGTGAAGCAGCTATTCTACCCTCAATTATCTCAATCATGTGAGGCATTTTTTTAGAACCTTTTAAAAATTTGGGCACACCTACTCCTGCCTGGTTTTTATGGGATTCAAATATTTTATATAACTTAGCCCATTTTTTATAATGTTGGTATGAAATATGTAAGTAACGTGCTGCCGCCATATTCGAAAGTGTTTTCGATTGAGCGGCAACCATTTGTTCCTTGGTTAAAGGTTTAGCTTTAGCCATTATTTTTCCTTAGTATTAATAATTTTAAAGGGGCCCTGTAGGTTTTTACCATCCTCTATATCGGATTTATTTTCTTTTCTAGTTTTATTTTCTTCATCTTTTTCATTTAGATAAGAATTATAATCTAAATCTGACATAATAATAGTTTCAACCCAAGTGTGATCGCCCTCACCCTTTAAAACTGTAATTGCTTTTTTAGTTTCACTCCCTAGTCCTGCCTCTGAACATTCAACACAAAATGTATAATTATATTGAGTTAATCTTAATTCAGGCATATCCTTTTTACATTCACTGCAAGATATCATTTTTATATTCATATTTATATTTTCATTTATGGGAATATACGTAATATTATTGGCATATCCTAACATTATATAATAGCTCTACCTTTCATTTGTTCCCAATCCTTATTAGTACGTACTTCTGTATTTTTAGCGTCTGTAGATAATAATACTTCAGGAAATATACCTAATCCCTCTGCTACAGAAATCAATGCTTTTACATCTTTTGGAAAGCAATGACCACCATATCCAAAATCACCATCAGGTCCAGGTACTGACCAATGGGAATTACCTAGTCTTTCGTCATACGTAGCATACTCTATTACTTTATCATAATCAACATCTAATCCTTCACATATTTGGTACATTTCATTTGCAAATGATACTTTAGTTGCTAAAAAACTATTAGTAACATACTTAACCATTTCGGCGTATGTTGAATCTGTTTTAACAATAGTTGCTTTTGGAAATACTTTTGAAAATAATGTTTTTAATTTAGTAGTTGATGTTCTAGGACCACCTAAAATAATACGTGTTTGGTTTTTAAAATCTGATACTGCATTAGCTTCAGTTAAAAATTCAGGATTAAATACAACATCAATATTAAATTGTTTATTCCATTTTGCGCATGTACCTGGTGATACTGTTGATTTAATTACCACTGTTTTAGCTACACCAAACTCAACTACACGCTTAATTGCTTTTTCAACTATATCTGTATGGCATGTTCCATTTTTATTCATTGGAGTAGGTAAACATATAAATACAATCTCACAATCCATTGTTTCTTGTTCAGTACTATTACAATGAATTATACCTTTTATATCATACGTTTTAATGTTATAATATTTTTTAAATTTTTGATAAACGGCGTTACCAACAAATCCCTGACCAATAATTCCTATATTCATAATTTTAATTTATTTTTATTATTATATTATTTCCAAAAACTATAAATTCCTTTATCTAATTCGTAATTAGGCCATACAAAACGTTCTCTCATAGGTTGTTTTTTAGCCCATTTCCACATTTCTGTTAGTCCTTCTTTTAAGTTTGTTGTATGCTTAAAACCCAAAATATCAACTGATTTTTGATAAGTTGGTATAGAATGTTTTACTTCATGTCTACCTTCCTCATAAGATACACAACAAGCTCCTGTTACTTCTTTTAGTATTAAAGCTGCTTCAAGTATTGAATGCTTTTCAATACCACCTAAGTTAATTATTTCTTTACTTGCTTTCGGTCTTACTGCTGCGTTCCAAAGAGGTTCTAATGAATCATCTATGTAGCTAAAAGCTCGAGTTTGTTCTCCATCTCCAAATATAGTTATACTTTCTTCATTTAAATGTTGATACATCCAAATACCTAATACATTTCTATATTTGTCCCAAATATTTTGTTTAATACCATAAACATTATGAGGTCTAATAATACACCAATCTAATCCATGTTGTTCTCCAGCGATTTGGATATCCATCTCACAAGCATATTTTGCTACTCCATAAGGATCAATTGGTGCTTGTTGTTGTTTTTCATCAAAAATACCACCATTTCCATGACCATATACTGCTAAAGTTGATGTAAATACCAATCTTTTAACGTCGTGTTTTATACACTCATTGACTATGCGGGCTGTGGATTTTAAGTTGTTATCGTAGTTAAAACTACGTATAAATGGTGATAACCCTTCAGCAGCATAAGCAGCAAAGTGAAATACATAATCAAATTTATTTACCTCAAAACAATTTTCAATTGGGTGGTTTACTAAATTCATTTGCCAAAAATCAACTTTTGGGTTAATATTTTCTTCAAATCCACCACTTAAATCATCAATACCTACTACCGTATATTCAGGTTTATTTTCTATTATCCAATCCGCTAATCTTGAACCAAGTAGCCCTGCTACTCCAGTTATTAATACTTTTTTGCTCATATTTTATTCCAATTTGTTAAAGGTGATAACCAAGCTGTTTCCCCATGTGTTGAGTAACCTGGTATCGGTGTTATTAATAGTTGATTTGTTTGTCTTAATTCTAAAAACATTTGAAAATCATCTGGATGGGTTCCAGCTGTATGTTTTCGAAGTATACTCTCATTTAATTTTAATGTGCTTACTTTAGCAGCAAATGTCATAGTTGTACTATTTGTTATCTTCCAATGTACGGAATCAGTTAAGTATACCCTAGTATCTTCTGCTCCTCCTTCACAATAAGGGTTACCACCTTTATCAGGTGATAAATACTTATCTGGATGGTCATATAATGAAACGAATGGTGCTCCTAATTTAAACCCTTCAAGTAATATATCTTTACTATTATAGTTATGTAAATAATCATTTTCTAAAAAATAAACTATTTCATCATCTGGGTATGTTAATGCTTTATCTAATGCTACATTAAATGTTTTTGCCCCGTTACCTAAACTTCTATAGTCAATATTTTCTTCAGGAATAAACCTTTTAATCATAGTGTTAGTTTCTTCACTAGTATTATCAGCTATGACTATAAAATCTTCGGGTGTTAGATGATTTGTAAACCGAGCAGCAGCATTTCTTAAACATGCTTCGTTATTAATATAATCTGGCTTTACTTTATTATATCCACTGTCTGATATCCGATATATAACTTTCATTTTGTTTCCTTTTATAAGCGTATGAATTATTTTTATTCGAATTTAATACCTTTAATAACTTGTCCATTTTTAGGGTTATGAGAATTGTTTTCAAATAAATTTGGTGGCATACCCCACTTATATACAAAGGTTTGTGCCGCAGGTGATTCAGATGAAATCATTTCTTCCTTGTTTTTACCTTTTTTAGTTGCCATACTTACAAAATGGTAAAAATGTGCCTTAGATGTTCTACTGAATTTTAAACCATTTAATTCTAATTTAAGGAAAAAATCCCAATCACATATAAATGGAGACTTATAAATTGTATCAAATCCACCAACAATCATATAGTCTTTTTTAGACATAGCAAAGGGGAATATTCCACCATCAGGAGTTGAAACATCATTGCGTATTGTTGGTTCAAATTGTTTAAATCCTTCATAATCAAATTTACTTGGATGTATGCCAAAATTCTTTGCAGGAAAGCCAAATATACCCTTAAAAGGTTCAATTTGGCTAATTGTTAATACATGATTAGTTTTTAATTCTTCCTCTATGACTTTATCCCAATCTTTACATAATACATTATCGTCATTAATTATAACAATAGTTTCATTATCAGCATTACAAACCCCTAGGTTTAATGCCATTTGCATACCTTGGTTTTGTTCTAAGGGCAAAAAATTAATTCTATCAATATACTTTTCAGTAATATGCTTAGATTCTTCAGTAAATCCATCTAATATTACTATAATTTGATTTTTTGTAGATTGACCTTCTAATGCTGATTCTAAACATAAATCTAGACATTCTGGGTTTCTGTATGAGGGTATAATTAAACTTACCATTTATAATGTTTTTTCAATGTTATAATATCTTTCGTTTTGTTTCTCTTGTCGTTCTACTTGTTTATTATGAGTAATACTAAATTCTTCTGCTACGGGTAATGAGGCAAATTCCTTATATCCTGTTACCATACCATGAACAGGGTGTCCTGTCCATTGAATTTCTGGTGAGTTTTTATATATTCGTTTTTGTTGGTCAGGCCAATTAACCCAACCATTTTCATTTACTCGCCAACCCCATTTTTTAATATGCTCTTCAGTTAAACCTTCTACAAGATTTTTACGTGGGACTACTAACATATCTAATGTTGGGTTTGATTCTAAAATAGATTTTAAATTAGATACTAAACCTTCATTAGGTATTTCATCAGCATCTATTTGAAATATATAATCTCCTTCACATAAAGAATTCATATAATTCTTATTTTCTAAGAAATTTTGTTGGAAATCAAATGGAAATGCTCTTACTTTCCCTTCATATTGATCTAATACACCTAATACCTCCTTTGTGACTCTATTACCATCATATACAATTACAATCTCATCTTCTTTATCAATTAAAGGAGATATAAACTCTATTAAATGTTGGAGTTCTTCGTGTTCATTGCAAACTGTTATTCCGTAACTTATTTTCATATTTATCTAGCTTGGTAATGCCCCAATATACGAAAGAGCATCTATATAGTCACGCTCTTCAAAATATTTTACTGTAGACATATCTGGTTTGTATGAGGATTTTGAGCCATCTTTATTTGTAACTTCTTCATCTAACTTAATAGCTTTAACTGCTGCCCATTTCCATTCTTCTGTATTAGCACCTGATGCATAAACCATTCCTAGTTCAGGGACATTTATGTTATTAGGTAACCATATTAATTTGGTATTATCATCTTCCCAAGCTAAATCTTTATATAATTCAGGAAGTAAAATCATCTGTTCGTTATAGAAATCAGTTCCTACTTTCATTAGACTATTTGTCATAAAACCGCAGGATAAACTCATATACTGTGTTATATCTTTGCTTACTTCAATCTTATAACATAAATCGCCTCCCGATTTAGGACATTGTATTATTTCATCATGTTGTGCCATATCTATAGTTTTGGTGTTATTAATTGTGGTAAGGATAATTCTACCTGTTTTGGGATTAGTGGTATATTTTCTTTTAATACCTTTCCTAATAATTCCTTCATAGCATCAAATGAAAATTTAGTTTTAATGTGATGTCCATGTTTTTTAGCCCCTACTGTGTACTTCTTATAATTATCATAAACATCCTTAAGTGCTTTAATTGAAGCAGCATTATTTACTTTAAACCATTGGGTTTCTTTTAATAACCATTGGTTAGCGGCGCTTTCATGAACCGGTTCTAAATCACCAGGTAATAAAATACAATTACCTTGTGTTAAAAAGTCGACATGACCAGACCAACCTGATGCTATAATAGGTTTCTTACTTAAACCAAATTCAGCTAAAGGTCTACCATAACCTTCACCTTTAGTAAAACTAACCATAGATTTTACTTTTGGGTGGTTATATAAATCATTTATTTGTTCATCAGATAAATTACCATTAAAAATATAAACATTAGGTAATTTAGTACCTACGGGATATGATTTTTTTATTACTTTAATTTTTTGGAGTAATTCTTCTCTACTTATATAACTATTTCTCCCTATACATGATTTTAAAATTAAGGCAGGTTGAGATTTTTGACCTTTAAAGGCTTCAAAGAAATTTTTTACTAATGCACCAATATTCTTTCTATCATGACCAAAATGTCCTCCTAACCAATGTCCTACAAATAAATAACAAAAGGATTCTTTAATATTATCTAAATTTATATTTACATCTTTTGGTTTCTTGTAAAAGTAAGTATCTAAATCAACCCCTTCAAATATTACTTCGATTGGTTTTTCCAATTTTATTATATTAACAAGTTGATTTGTTTGCTTATCCTTCTGCTCAAAATTAATATCTTTAAATACTTTTTTACTATGTTCTGAAGAGACTAGATTAAGATCCATTCTATTTAAACCTTCAACCCAAGTTGAGGCACAACCTGTGCTTTCAATTCCAGCAGTACAACCAATATTATAACTACCTATAGCTTGGAATTCACTTGGAATTGTAATTTGCATCCAAATATCTGGTTTAGATGAAAGGTTTGGGATACATAGAGGTTGTAAAAATTTCCATTTATCGTGACTTTCTAAAAATCCTGATGGAGTGTCACCCCATCTTTGTGGTAGAATTTTAACATCATATTTATCTAATTCTATTATAGATTTAACTATATCTCTTGCTCTAGCACCGTAACCACTATATGTATCTACTGGAGCGCTAATTGTGAAAGTTGGTTTATTCATTAGTATGTAATTTTGTGGTTTAAAAATCTTCCTTTATATTCTGTTGCATTTACTATTTCAAAATCCTCTCTGGGTTCCCAGACTGAGAATAATTCCTCAAACGCTTCCATTACCCTTTGTGCCTGGTGTTCAGCCGTAAATCCTGCTTCATCACTTAAAGCCCATTCTCTACCTTTTAACCCTTTAGCTTTACGCTCTTCATCTGTTAATTCGTATATTTCTTTTATTCTATCACAAACATCTTCCCATGCACATCTATCATCAAAAATATAAGGTGTTTGAGGTGAACCTTGTATTGATCTAGACGTTGGGTAAACTGGGAACATCCATTCACCATGTTCTTTGTATGTACCCCTATGATTAGATGGTACTTCAGGGGATGGTGTAAACCATTTTCCATTTTCATCTACAAACCTCATTTGATCTTGCATTCCACCTGTTACATTAGCAATTATAGGAGTACCTGTTAACATTGCTTCAGTAACTGTTAAACCCCATCCTTCATTAGATGTAATTAATACCTGTAAATCCGCTATATTATATAACCAATTTAATTGTTTTCTTGATAATTTTTGATGTGAAAATATTATATTATTTTCATAAGTTTCCCCAAAAAGATATTCAGCTACTGCACCTAAATCTGTACCATGGTCTGTAACTAATTCTGTATGTAAAACCAATCTACATTTGTCTGCTTTTTCTTTAGGTAAAGAATCTAAAAATGATCTAAAAGCTAACATCGTATCTGGTATTTGTTTTCTACGAATATTTCTAGAGTTAAAGAACATTACATAGTCTACATTATCACCTACAAGATTAGTTCTAAACTGTTGTAGAGGTTCATACTCACTATGATCTTTACCTATTGGATAAAATTCTTTATGATTTAAACCATGGGGAATATATTTAAACACTCTTTTACTATTATCACAATCTGCTAATACTAATTTATTAATATTAACTGTTTGTTTTGAAATACCCATTAATAAATCACAAGCTTCATAGTAGGGTTTGTTATACATAGGAGCAGGGTAATCATCCCAAATATTTAAATATACCAAAGGACATTGTTTTCTAATAGTATCTTCCATATTAAAAATATGTTTAAAATACCTAGGGTCTGTAATCAACATTACAGCATCTGGTTTTTCAATATTTAAAATTTGTTGTAATTCAATTGACTGAGCGTATCCATCTACACAATATAACTTTACATCAGCATCACTAATATCTGCTTCTTTACCTGTGGCTGTTGATATATCTAATACTTTACCTTTTTCAGGGTGTTGTATAGCTCCCGCTACATTTACCCAATTAAAGTGGTGTGCCGTATGTACTACAATTTCCTTTGCAACTGTTGCTACACCTGAATTTACTCTAATATCATCACATACTAGCAATATTTTTTTCCTCTGTTCTTTAGGAATATGCTTAAAATCTTTATTCATATAACTTAAATTTATAGTTCAATATTTGTTTGGTTTGAAATTTGTTTTCTAAAATCTTCATTTGTAAGATACAAAAATAGAGCACGATCGGCAAGTTTTTGGAAACTAAATTTCCTTCTTACACATTCTATCTTAAAATTTTCAAATAATTCACTTTTTACTTTAACACTAGTTAGTGTCATTTTTTTAGCATCTGCCATAGTTTTTGTTTTTAATAACGTTTATTTATAACTATACGTATATAATTATTTTAATATATTATGCCTTCACCGCAATGCTCTTTGTCTACTTTATATGGACAAAACCTACAGTTCCAGGCGCTCACTTGTTTAGGGTAATCTTTTTCCTTTATTTTACCACTAGAGTTAAAACATTCGCTAATAAAATCATTAATAGCTTTTTTCGCTCTACCCAGTTTAATTTTTCCACTAGGGGGTGTAAATGTTTGTACTCTATACGCTTGATGTGGTGACATTAATTTTTCATCATCCCAATCTAATACTTTTCGTTTTAATATAAAAAATTCAACTTCAATTTTATCTAATGGTATACCATATTGTTCTGAGAAATACTGTTTATATAATAGTAATTGAAATTGTTTATCTTCGTTCTTTTTGTCTTGATCTCTCCATCCACGAGTGCTGGTTTTTATGTCGATTATCTTGAATGTCTCTGTTGGTTCGTGGTACATGACAACATCTAGATACCCCATGTATAATACGTTATTTAACATTTTATTTGGCGCAATAACGATTGGTATTTCACAACCTACTAAACTATATCCTCGTTTTGAAAAATAACCACTTTTTTTCTTTTTAAACCAACTTAATATACCAAGCCCATCTTCAAAAAATTCTCTCATTTCCTCTGCGTTGGAAAAATGACTTTCTTTGTTTGATTTGTATTGTTTTTGATATTCTCCTATATACTTTTCTCTAAATAATTCTTCAATATCTATTCGATCAGCTTCTGCGCCACTTGTTTCATACATTACATCTAAATAATGTTGAATTACTTCATGCATCGCTGTACCGAATACTGTATGGATAGAAGAAGTAAATCGTCTTACCTTGTCCTTATACTGAAGTTTCCAACGATGTTGGCAGCCTCTATAAATAGACATTTGAGAATACGATATGTTCTTTTGATAAGCATAATTCACTGGTGAAGGTGGATTATTTCTTATTTCCTTTACAATGTTCGGGAGTTTTTTAGCCAAAATTTATAGTTTTTAGGGAGGAAATTATTATTTTTAATGGGTAGTTGGAAAAATAAATTATTTTCCATCCTTCCTGGTAATATATCTTTTCCTTCCTTTATTAATTTTCTAAGTCTTTCAGGGTTTACTACTTCCGGTGTATTATACTCCTGATGTGCCGCCTCCCTTATCTTTTCAATTACCTTATCTACTGACATGAAATATGAAAAATGCCACCCAGCATTTTCTATACGTAACCAATCTTGATTTCTAATCTCGTGCATGGTTAATTTTGAGTTTGTGAATACCTTATAATAAAAACATTTTGCCTTATCATTAGGAGGTACATCCATTCTAGTAGTTAAATTATAATAATACCAATCCATGTTAAGACTCACTGCATTTTTTGTAATGGAGTTATCTTTAAAATGTTGAATAACCCTGACATCCGGTATCTCATCTAAATCATTTAATAAAATTATATCGTCAGGTTTTGGTGATAGTTGTGATAGAGGAATTTTAATACTGTTTCTTTGGTGGTTTTCTCTAAACCAAGTATGAGTAATACTAGAACCTGTAGGCATATCATCTACTACATGGTAATGGATCTTATGTAACCACTTTGCAAATCTTTTCTTATTTAGGTGGAAGTGGAGATCTTTGGGTAAACCTGAGAATGTTCTAGTTGATTCTACTAGAATAAAAATATCTACGACATCATCTAACTCCATTAGGCGGAATTCTAACATATCCAATTCACTGTTGAAAATAAAACAGTCTATAACCCTATTAGGTTTATTTGGATCTGATTTAGTTAGTTCTTCTTGATTCATATTTTATTATTTTTTCCATTTATCTCTTCCAACTAGTAATCCTATAATTCCATAATTGGCGATATCAATAAAGGTATCTTCCATGCCTTCACCTTTAACAAATGATCTACCATTAATTAATAGATTTTTTAAACGTGAAATTTTATCCGTTAATCTAATACATAACCCAGTTAGTGAGAATTGTTTATCATCGCTGTTATTAACGATATCTCCACCTAAAGCAATGTTATTTAACCCATAGTCCATATGCTTACGAGCGAACATTTCATACATTTCTGCTTGTATTTTAATAAACTCATTTGATAAATCTGGGTACTCATGCTCAAATATCTCTATTGGAGATGAATTTAAATCAGGGGTTATTTTACCTCTTTTAGCATTCATAATTTCTCTATCACTCATAATTATTTGTTTTGCGTTATTACCAAAATGCCCAATTGAACCAATATGTTCATTCCATCCACCTTCGAAGTGTTTTTTAACTATATCACCCATTGATTTGTGATTTATTGTTACCAAAGTATAAATTTAATGTAGCAATTCTATCATCAGCATCAACTAACATTATAAGTGCTTCTTCAGCGTTTTTATAATAATCTGTGGTTGAATGGTCTCCAATACCAACTCCTTTTTTTCCAAGTAAGTCTAGTGATAGTAATGCTTTAGCTTTATCTGCTTCTGCAGATGTCATAAACATATTGTATAATTCTTTTGTCATTTTAGTATAGTTTTTATCTCTTTTTTATCTAACCCTCTATCCGCCAATATACGACTTATATCTGTGGTATCCAACAAAGTTAGATATTCATTAATTTCTCGTGATGAACATTTAAAGTGGTCTCTTAAGTTGTCTATTAATTGAGGATTTCTTTTTTTAATTGAAGATTTTATGTATTTACTCCATTTATTATTTTTAGGAATAAATTCTTTATATACATTATAAATCATAACTTTTTCTTGAGGTGGGAATTCTTGTACAAGATTAGCTACTTCTATGTAGTCAGTATTCTGGCTCATAAAACGATGAATCATATACGAATTGAATATATCCCAATCCTTGTCAGTAAAAGAAGATGCAGGAGATTTTTTTGAATTAATCTCCTTTATCCAATCAAATATGTTTTTCATTTATACTAATTCGTCTTTTAATTCCTCTCTCAATTCAACTGGGATACCTTCACCTAGTATTTTCATTGTTGTGGGGTCATAAAAAACGGGAATAGGCATGATAGCATCATTATCCGTTCCTGCTACGAATTTAGAAATTTTTCTTAGGATAACTCCACTCATAAAGATGCTTCCGCCTTCTTCATTAATTATTCCAGTTGTGTTAGTTAAATCTATGTTTAACTGTGGTGCTTTTGGTGCTTGACTCATAATTATTTATTATTTATTATTTATTAGATTTGTTATTAAACTTATACAATTTATTTCTTTATCTAAACGAAAATTAGCTTTATACTGATGATCATTTATTAATATAGCTGCAGTACCCTCTTTATTTGGTAGGTATTTACTAGCATTATCAAATAGATATCTAAATAGATCTTCAAAATCATCAACATTTGAATCAGCGAGTATCTGTCTTATCTTTTTGATTTGTGGTTTAGATAATTTTAATTCACCTACAATAGCAGACATATAACCAGTGGAAATAAGTAAAGAATCATCGATTTTTAACTCACCTCCAGTACTACTTGATTGAATAGTGTTAAGCATTTTTCTTATATCAGGATAAAACCTGTTAACAATTTTCCCAATGGCAGGGGGTTCATAACTAATGCTTTCAATATCACAAATAGTGGCTAAATGTGCTGCTACTTCTTTTTTAGTAGGTGGTACTATTTTAAATGTTTGACACCTTGATTGTAAGGGATCTATAATTCTTTCTACATAATTACAGGTTAAAATAAACCTAGTAGTACGGGAAAATGTTTCAATTATGTTACGAAGCGAAGCCTGTGCTTGAATTGTAAGAAAATCTGCTTCATCTAAAATCACTACTTTAAGTGGTTTGAAAGAAGCAACACTCGCAAAACTTGATACTTTATCTCTAATAGTTTCAATTCCCCTTTCATCAGAGGCATTGATATAGAGGTGGTCACAATCTAGGTTTCTAACACATAACTTAGCAAGGGTTGTTTTACCCGTACCTGCTGGACCATAGAATAGATAATTTTGTATATCATTATCAGCCAACTGATTAGCAATTGAAGATTTTAAGCTCTCATTACCAACATATGTCTCTAAAGTTGTAGGTCTGTGTTTTTCGTTTAATAAACTATTTTCTTTAGTACTCACCATATATAGAAAATTTCTGTTCTTTTGGTTTTTCAATTATAACTTCTTCTGCGTCTATAGCAAATAATTTACCTGCTAAAGGGGATAATTTGTACTCACCTTTAAATCCTGTCTTAGTCATATAAGCTTCTAAGGTATCAGTTAAGGTTTTATGCACTGGACCACTTGGTTCATTTGCAATCAATCTCCATTTATCACCCGGAGGGACTCTCCTAGCAATTAATATGTCTTTTTCTATTGTTTTTGTCTGTTCCATGTCGTGAATATACGAAAAGTAAATGGGGGAGCCAAAAGCTCCCCCAATCACCTTATTGTTCTTTTACAGATGCTTTTTTATAATCTGTAATCAAATTTTTAATTGCCATTGCAGCTTTACGAGCACGTTGTTGTGATGCTTTCGTAGTTCCTGCGTTTTCTGATGATAAAGTATTGAAATTTTCTTCAATTGCTTCAAATAATTCTTGTTTACTCATAATTGTTTTTGTTTATTTATTTATTAATTATTAATTTACATCATTCCAGCACCCATTTGGGCATTAGAATCTAACATTCTCATTTTTTCGAGTTGAGACGTTTTATCTTGGGTTAAAGTACATTCAGTTAATAGAACTGTTCCTGCTACTGATGCTGCGTTTTCAAGAGCTAATCTAGTTACCTTAGTTGGATCAATTATACCTGCTTCTTTAAAATTTTCAACAATTTCAGTTTTAAGGTTATACGATTCCCATGTAGTATTATCTTTTATAATATCACGTGCTAAAATACTAGAATCTGTTGTAGGAACACCTGCATTTGTTAGAATTTGTTCAAAAGGCATACCACAAGCATCATATACAATTTGTGCTCCAATACTACCTTTAGTAATAGATTCACGTGCAACTAGTAAAGCTTTTCCACCTCCAGGTACAATACCTTCTTCGATTGCAGCTTTTGTAGCATGTAATGCATCATCAACTCTATCTTTTCTCTCTAACATTTCAGTTTCAGTACTTCCACCTACGTGTACAATAGCTACTCCTCCAACAAATTTTGATAATCTGTTTTGTAGTTGTTCTTGTTCGTATGGTGTTTTACTTTTTGTAATTTGTTCTTGTAATTGGTCAATACGAGTTGCAATAGTATCTGCGTCTCCTTTTCCATCTACAATGGTCGTTTGTTCTTTAGTAATAGTTGCGATTCTTGCTTCACCAAACCAATCCCAGCTAAATTTATCAAGTTTCATACCTTTATCTTTACTAAATACTACACCACCTGTTAGGTTAGCAATATCTTCCAAAACAAGTTTTCTTCTTTCTCCAAAATCAGGTGCTTTTACAGCACACACATTAACTGTACCTCTCATTTTATTTACAATTAATGTAGCTAATGCTTCATTATCAATGTCCTCAGCAATAATCAATAAGGATTTACCTTGAGATGAAACTGCTTCCAATATAGGTAATAATTCTTTTACAGTATTTAATCTCTGGTCTAGGATTAAAATGGAGGGATTATCTAATGTACAAGACATACTATTATTGTCCGTTACAAAATAAGGTGATTTGTAACCTCTATTAAACTGCATACCTTCTACCGTTTCAAGATAAGTATCTCCTGTTTTAGATTCTTCAATGTGTACTACACCTTCTAAACCTACTTTATCAATCGCTTGAGAAATTAATTTTCCGGTTTCAACATCATTATTTGCCGATATAGTTGCAATTTGTTCTAATTGATCTTCTGCTGATATATCTTCTGATACTGATTCTCTTAGTTCAGATGTTACTTCTTTAATAGCACCTTCAATCTGTCTTTTAATTTCTACAGCATTTTCTCCATTATCAAGATGAGATAATCCTTTTCTAATCATTTCTCTTGCTAATAAAGTAGAGGTAGTTGTTCCATCTCCAGCTTTTTCAGCTGTTTTAACTGCTGCTTGTTTAATTAGTAATACTCCTAATTCTTCACTAGGATCATCTAATAAAAATGATTTTGCAACTGTTACTCCGTCTTTAGTTGATTGAGGTGCTTCTTGTGCTCCTCTAAAAATTACTACATTTCGACCATTTGGTCCTAAAGTAGCGACAACTGCATCTGCAAGTTTGTCTATACCGTTTTGTAGTTTTGTTCTGGCATCTTTGCCATAATGAATCTTTGTTTCCATTTCTTAATTGTTAGTTTATTATTCAGTTACGTCTTGAACTTTTGCAAGCACTTGATTTTCTGGGCCTATGTAATACTCTACTCCATCAAATGGTAGTTTTGTAAAACCCTGTGTTGGAAGTACTACTCTATCCCCAATTTTTACTTGTGGAACTAATAATACTCCACTGATAGTATATCTACCAGGACCTACTGCGACAACTTCACCGAAGGTATTTGTATCTTTCCCCATATCAGGAACGATAATGTTACCATAGACAGTCTCTTCTGTTTCTATGGGTTTAACGATAACTGCATCATAAAATGCTCTTAGCTCTTTCATCTACGTACTGTTTTAAATTTAATGTTACTTGTTTATAATTTTCTATGTATTCACTTAATTGACTATAATCCTTATTATTAGCCTGTAATTCAGAGATTCTCATTAGAGCAGCTCCTATAGTAGGATAATAATACAAAGACTTTTCATAAGTCTTAGTTTTACCTTTAGCTCTAAAATGGGACGCATCTGATGTTACATTCATCTTAATGGTGTAACTGTACTCGTCTTTAGTAATAAAATAAGGTTCCAGTAAGGGATCGGTAATAGTCTTAATAGACTTTCTTTTGTTTGTCATTTATAACGATTTATTATTATACGTGAATATACGAACAATAATGCGCTAGGACACGCTTTTTTGGTAAAACTTTTATTTTATTTTGATTGTTTTTGGTTTTTTCGATTCCGCAATTGGAATAAATAAATGAAGTAAACCATCTTTCATTTCTGCTTCTAAATCTTCAAGTTTGAATTTAGGGGCTACTTTGTAACCTAG
>Ga0208814_1000679_pt1 | contig 18912 bp, 31 predicted proteins | sample MalvirAntarct_55_FD_184253 | JGI IMG/M metagenome (GOLD analysis project Ga0208814, IMG submission 184253) | Marine viral communities from the Global Malaspina Expedition - Malaspina viral metaG Antarct_55 (SPAdes) (version 2) | ecosystem: Environmental > Aquatic > Marine > Oceanic | place...
TGAAATAGTAGATCCAAAACATTACGACAGAAAAGTCAGCCAAGACACAGAGGCTGTCATTATTTGTGTACCTACCCCAGAAGGTAACAACGGAAGCTGTAATATAAGACACGTCTCTGAAGTCATGCGGGACTGTCCCGATGTACCTATTCTAATCAAAAGCACGATATCTATAGAAGGGTGGGATCATTTAACAAGTTTCTATGAAAAGCGTATGTCTTTCTCCCCAGAGTTTTTAAGAGGGGCTACCGCTTTAGAAGATTTACGTCAACAAGATACTATTATGCTAGGTGGGGCAGAAGTAGAATTTTGGTCAAAGTTATTCAAAGAAGTTTTTCCCAGTTGCCCTCATATAATACAGGCAGAACCAAAAGAACTTATATTGATTAAGTATTTTAGAAATTCTTTCTTGGCAACTAAAGTTTCTTTCTTCAATCAAATACACGACCTTTGTAAAGCTTCCGGCATTGATTTTGAACATGTAAGAAAAGGAGTAGTCCTTGATCGCAGGGTAGGGGCCAGCCACAGCCAGGTTACTAAAGAACGTGGGTTTGGTGGGCATTGTTTTCCTAAAGACACTGCGGCAATTAAACAATCTGCTTTATATTATGGTGTTAATTTAAGTATAATTAAAGAAGCCGCTGAGTATAACAAACTTTTAAAAGATGAGGATCATGAGGATAAAAAGAACTGATACCAGCTTTACGATTGATGGGTTTAAAGTAAATCACAAATATCATTACGGGGAATACACTCGAAATGATAATGACGGGCCACGGACCTATAACGTCAAAGATAAAAAAGTACCTAGTGTCACAACTATCTTATCGGGTACGCAATCAAAACAAAAACGAGAAGCACTAGACAAGTGGCGTGAACGAGTGGGCTATGAAGAAGCAGCACGGATCACGAACCAAGCGGCAACTCGTGGTACAGAAATGCACTATGTGTTAGAGCAGTACATGAAGGGTCAAGGTTATTTGAATTTAAGTAAAAAGGGTTCTCAACCTAGAATGATGGCGCATCAAATTGTAGAGAACTTAGATAAACTATCTGAAGTGTATGGGACAGAAGTGGGTCTTGCTTATGAAGATCAATGGGCGGGTTCTACTGATTTAGTTTGTGTGTATGATGGCAAACCTACGATTGCAGATTTTAAACAATCTAATAAACCAAAACGAGAAGAATGGATTGAAGATTATTATTATCAAATTGCAGCTTATAGTTTAGCTCACAAAAAACAGTACGGTGAAATTGTCCAAGGGATGATTCTGGTTTGCACCAAAGACCTTCTTTTCCAAAGATTTATGATGAATCAAGATTTGTTGTCTGAATACGAGGAAAAATGGTTTGCTAGAGTAGAGGATTACTATAGAGGTGTTAAATAGGCTTATACACAGGGCTTAATATTTCTGGCTTGTCATGACATCAGGTACTATCTTAAAACTTAATACTGGCTCTTTCAGAGCGTTGTTTTTTTTACAAATACTCTAAAATCTCCTCTCCAAGAGTTTTTGCACTAATTTGTATCTTACTCTTTAAAGATTTAATAATCATTTCATCAACGGTGCCTTTGACAATTAAATCGATATACAAGACACTCTTTTTTTGACCAACTCGATGCGCTCGATCTTCTGATTGTTGTCTTTCTTCTAAGTTAAAAGAATTACTATAATAGATAACAGTATTGGCACTGGTAAGATTTAAACCGTATCCCGCTGTTTGTGGGTTACCAACAAAGAATCTTGTAGCGTCATCATTTTGAAAACGATTAATAATTTCAGGTCTATCTTTTGCAGGTATCTTTCCATAAATAGCAACGGTGCTATCTGCCCCGTATCTTTTTTGTAGAGCCTTAATAATTTTCTCAAGCGTAATAATATAATTAGCCCAAATAATTACTTTGCCTTCTGTCTCTTCTAAAACATTAAAAAGTTCCTCTAGCTTGGCTGAAGGTAAATCTTTTTTCTCTCCAGTATCTGTTGTATAAAAACCATCAGTCAGCTCACGCAACTTCTGTACTTCTGTAAGTTTATTACTGTAACTAACTTCATCATCAAAAATTACTGTTCTGGCTCGATCAGCCAATTCTTTATAAGCTTCTGCTTGTTGGGGTTTTAAATTAACCATACGCTTGGTATAAACTTTTGGTTTTAAATCTAAACAATCTTTTTTTAATACCCTAAATGAATTTTTTTTAATTACTTTTTCTAACTCTTCCAGGTTTACATAATAGCTAGGTATGCTAAGTCTTTTACCACTTGGCGAGGCTATATCATGCATGACACAATAACGAGCTCGAAACACATAAAAGTTATCTGTTCCAAGTAACCCGGATTGTAAGAATTCAAATTGAGCGAACAAGTCTAAAGGTGATTTAGTTATAGGAGACCCTGTTAAAATCCTACGGTATTCAGTCATCTTACCTAGTTTAATCAATGACTTAGTTCTTTGCGCAGTACGGTTCTTAATAGTAGTAGACTCATCAATAACCATCATAACATCAGCGCCACAAACTTTAAGTATCTCTTCAAGATACTTGACCCCCGACTTATGGCTAAAAGCTTCTACATTCATTAAAACAACATTGAGTTTGCCCTCATCGTATAAAAACTTTTTATCTATCTTATAAGTAAAAATATTAGTGTCGCAAGGGCAATGCAAAGAAATTTCATCTTTCCAGTTTTGATAAACTGAATTGGGAGCTACAACTACCATTAGGCTTATTTTATTCTCTAAATATAAATAAGCAGCGTTATCTATAGTTACTTTAGTTTTACCTGTTCCCATTTCCATGAGGTAAGCAAAACCTTTCCTGTGAGCCCCCTGTATTAACGCTTCCCTTTGATGTTCGAAAGGTTTAGTTTTATATTCATACATTGCAGTATTTTATTCTCCGACTGTTGACATTGCAAGAGAAATTTAATAAGGTGTAAGTTCTATAAATATATAGGAGGGTCCTATGGATCTTGAAGCTGAATCTACTATAACAGTAGACACGGTAATGACAAATGACATTGCCACATCATGCAACAAGTTGATAGAGACTCAGAATGAAGTAGCCAAGTTTGAAGAACAACTAAAAAAGTTGAAAGAAACTGAGCGTGAGTATTCTGAGCAAACTATTCCTAACTTGATGCAACAGGCAGGTGTAAGAACTTTAAAACTTACCGATGGTACATCTATCGAAGTTAAACCTTACTATGCCGCTAAGATACCCGTATCCAAACAAGAGGAAGCCTTCGATTGGCTTCGTTCTAATGGGTTTGGCGATCTTATTAAAAATAATGTCACCTTACAATTTGGTAAATCACAAGATGGGGAAGCATCTGATCTTGTCGGTGAGTTGAAAAGTAAAGGGCATAACGTATCTCAAAAAATGAAAGTAGAACCAATGACCTTGAAAGCATTTGTTAAAGAGCAAATACAGAATGGGAAAGACGTACCTATGGAAACTTTTGGAGTATACACATCAAACAGAACCACGGTAAAACGTAACCAGGAGTAAATTATGACGAAGAAAGAAGTAGCGACTAAAGAAAATACTGAGATATCAACCGATGTTATGAGCGAATTAGAACAGTTTGCAAATGACGGTCTTGAAAATGTAACTGCACGAGATGTGAAGTTACCAATCATTAAAGTATTAACATCTAACTCTCCCGCACTTAATGAGAGTGATGCTAAATATAATAAGGATGCAAAACCCGGTGATATATTTAATGAAGTATCTAATACTGTTTACAAAGGTAAAGAGGGTATGTTGGTTGTACCTTGTTTATATGTAAACACTTTTAATGAGTGGGCTGATAGAGGGGATTCTGCTGGAAGACCTGTTGCTATTCATGGAGATCCTTCAATTATGAAAACCACACAAAGAGCAGATGACGGTAGAGATAGAACTGAAAGCGGAACTTACATCGAGGACACTGGTAATCATTTTGTTTACATACTAGATGAAGACTACAACCCTGTAGAGAGTGCGCTAATTACTATGAAATCTACCCAGAAAAAGAAATCAAGACTTTGGAATTCAATGATGATGTCTAAAAGAATGCAGGGTAAAAAAGGTTTCTTTACACCTCCTTCATGGGCTAGTGTATACCGTATGACTACCGTACAGGAGTCTAACTCAAAAGGTACTTGGTATGGTTGGGCTACATCATTTGATAGGTTCCTAGATCAACCAACTGATTCTGATCTATTGCAGATTACTAAAAGTTTTAGTGAGAATGCTAAGAAATTAGATATGGTTAGCGGTGTTGATTTTAATGATGACAAAGCAGCATCTAATGTAAAAGCCAGTTCTGAAGTTTTAGAAGGCGAGAGTAAAGACAACGTTCCTTTTTAACTCATGCATAAAGAACTGTTTAAACTTTTTCAAGGTGACGATACTTGTTATCTCAAGTCCTCGCTAACTGGCGAGGACGATGAGAGGGGTAAGAAGAAAGCTCAATATCAAACGATACATGAGAAGCTTACACCCAAGCATTGGAAAGCTCATCTTGACGGAAAGTCTCGTATAGGGATCAGACCTGAAATAGGTGAGGATTGTTTATGGGGATGTATAGATGTTGATCCAAATAATTATAAAGATTATTCTGAAAAAAAATATGTAGAAATTATTAAAGAATATAAATTACCTTTTGTTCCAGTAAAATCAAAGTCAGGTGGCCTACACATATTTGTTTTCTTTACTGAGTTAGCTTCTGTAAAGAAAGTTTCTAAAAAGCTTAATGAAATCAATGAGCAGTACTTCTTATCTAATGAAGTGTTTCCAATGAACAAAGCAGTTAACATGCCTTATTTTAACTCTAATAGAACTATGGAATATGCTTTTGATGAAAACAACACTCCTGTCATGTGTGGTGGTTTTATTGATTTAGCTAAAGATAAGCAAATAAAGCCTGATGATTTTTTTAAATTTAAAGTTCAGAATTATGATGCCGAGTCAGAATGGAATCATTACCCACCTTGCGTACAAAAATTAATACAAGAGGGTTGGTCGGGCAACAATCGTAACAATTATTTATTCAATGTTATGGTTTTAGAAATGAAAAAGAATACTACACTGGCTGTAAAAAACTTAGAAGAGATCGGCGTAACACGTAACTCAGAGATATTTGCCACCCCTCTACCAAGAAACGAAGTTAGTGCTTTATGCAAGTCCGTACATAAACAAGGCTATGAATTTCAATGCCCACCTAAACATGCAGAGTTACAACCCATTTGTAATAAAGAGCTTTGTAAATCAAGAAGGCTTGGTATTGGTGAAGCTATACCAGAAATAATAGATGCTTTTGAAAACATAACTTACATACAAGATCCTAAAAATGTTTGGTATGAGTTTGATTTTAAAAAACAACATGTCATGGTTACTCCGGAAGATATGAAGGATGAAAAGTCCTTTAGAGTCAAGTTGTTACGACATCGGTTGTATTGGATGACGCTACCAAAACCTTCTAAAGGTCCTTCACCTTTTGAGCTATTGATGAAAGGTCTTGTGGAGAAAGCAATTGAAAATAAAGAACATACCTATGAGGATACCTTGGAAGAAGAAAGGTACAAAGTATTAAAAGATTTCTTTGAGTCCCACGTTGAACAAGATAAGTTTGATAAGTTAAAAGACGGCTATGTGGTCTTAGACTCTAAAACAAATATTTGTTATTTTAAAAAGATTACCTTGTCTAACTTCTTGAAAAAGAAAGCCAATGGTATTTTTAACACAACCGCCGATGCTCTTCGTTTATTAAAATGTGAGCGTAAGGATTATTATGAGCATGAGAAAAATGTTTGGTATGTTGAGATGCCTGATTTTGTAAACCACCAAGCAATTAAGACTAAGATGAAAGAAGACACTTTAAATGAAATGGACGATGGGTATCATGATAAATTCAGGAATTCAAAAACAGAAAGCGATTTACCACAAGACAATTAAAATCTTTGGTCCTCCAGGGACAGGTAAAACGTATACTTTGATAGAGAGAGTTTTAAAAGGCTACCTTAAACGTGGCGTACACCCTAGCAACATCGCCTTTATTTCTTTTACTAACAAAGCTGTCAACACGGCACGAGATAGAGCCTTAGCTGCTTTCCCTCAATTTACAGATGAGGACTTTGCTCGTTTTAAAACCTTACATAAATATTGTCGCCGATACTTTACAGAAGAAGTATTTGATCCTAAGAACTGTATGTTGGATTATGCAATGGAAGCTAAGATAATTAAGACATCAGATAACAGATTGGCTGACGATAACTTCACATATAAGGATTGGTCGCTAGGGGTGTATGATAAAGCAAGAAACATGTTAGAAGACCCACGGCTCATATACAAAAAAGAATCTTATAAGAAAGATAATATGGATATATATTTAAGAAAGATAGCTACCTATGAGCATTATAAGAAAGGTTCGTTTATTGATTTTACCGATATGATACAACGTGCTATCGATGAAGTAGAGTTTCCACCTTTAGAAGTTTTAATACTTGATGAGGCCCAAGACTTTACACCCCTACAGTGGTCAGTTATATACAAGATAGCTGAGAATGTTAAACGTGTTTATCTTGCGGGTGATGATGATCAAGGTATCTATAAATGGAATGGGGCTGACCCTAAATATTTTACAACTTACTTTCCAGGTAGAGAGGTTTTTTTAAGAAAGACAAGACGTTTTGGTGAAGCTATACACCACTTCTCGCAAATTATTAGAAGAGGTATATATGACAGTGTTGAGAAAGATTATGACTATCTGGATAAAGAAGGGAGTGTAAAAAGGTATTTAAGTTTTAATGAAGTACCTATAGGTGATACACCTGGAACTTGGTATATCTTAGGCAGGGTTAACACAACGGTTAATGAATTGAGGATGTGCGCTAAAGATGCAGGTCTTTATTTTTCTAATAACAAAGGTAATAAATCTTTTGATAAAAAACAATGGGATGCTATTAAAGCTTGGACAACAATCAGTCTCGGTAAAAAGATTAATAAAGTACAGGCTGAGAATATGTATACCTTTATTCGTGATTTAAAAGATATTGCTTTTAGACAACCTAAGTTTTGGATGAAAGAGCCAAGCACTCAAAAGTATGACTTTAAACATTTACAAGAGTGGTGTGGTTTAGATTTACCTGAAGAAGCAAATAAGTTATCTTGGTGGCAGATACTACAAAGAAACTTTAAGCCTGAGCAAGTTAATTACTTTATTCGTTTACTTCAAAGATACGGTCAAAAGAATTTAGATGGTAATCCTAAAATAATTATAGATACAATACATTCTGTTAAAGGTGGCGAAGCCGATAACGTTTTATTGTATTCAAAAACAAATTGGCCTTCTGCTTACTCTAATAAAAATTTAGAAGAACAAGCGGATGAGAAGAGGGTTTACTACACTGGTGCAACTAGGGCTAAAGGTTCGTTGCATTTACTATCTACAGATCATCGTTATAATTACCCTATGGGTGAAGATTATTTCGTATATCTACAGGAGAAAAATAATGGTTGATAAAGGACTACAGCTTAACTTTAATTTTAAGAAAAGCATTTGGTCAGCGCCAAGTGAGTATAAGGATTTATCAGGTTATGACGAGATAGCCATTGATTTAGAAACTCGTGATGATGGTATTAATGCTGGTATGGGTGCAGGTTGGGCTACCCAATCAGGTGAGATTGTAGGCTTTGCTGTAGCAGTAGCAGGTTGGCAAGGTTATTACCCTTACGCTCATTTCGGTGGAGGTAATCTAATCAGAGAACAAGTTTTGAATTACATGAAAGATGTGTGTGCCCTACCTTCCAGAAAAATATTTCACAACGCTCAGTACGATGTAGGGTGGCTACTTGCAAGTGGTATTCCGGTAAATGGTGAAATTGTAGATACTATGGTTGCAGGAGCTTTGATTGATGAGAACCGTTTTAGCTTTACGTTAAACTCTTTATCAAAAGATTATTTAGGTGAGCTTAAAGCTGAGACTGATTTAAGAGAAGCGGCACTACAGCATGGGGTCGATCCTAAAGGGGAGATGTGGAAGTTACCAGCAGAACATGTTGGGTTTTACGCAGAACAAGATGCACGGCTCACGCTTATGTTGTGGCAACGATTTAAAACTGAGATACACACGCAGAGTTTAGAAACAATTTGGACTTTGGAAACTAAACTATTACCCTCGTTAATTGATATGCGTATGAGAGGTATTAGGGTGGATGTCGAGAAGGCCAGTTACTTGAAGAAAGACTTTGCCAGTAGAGAAAAAATTATCCTAAAAGATATTAGGAAGTTATCTGGGGTAGATGTTGATATATGGGCAGCAAGACAAATAGGCCAAGCCTTTGATAAATTAAAGATTGAATACCCTAGGACAAAAACAGGAGAGCCTAGCTTTACGCAAAGTTGGTTAAATAATTCCGAGCATAAAATTAGTAGGCTTATTGTCCAGGCTAGAGAAGTAAACAAATTTCAAAGCACGTTTATAAACTCCATACTAAAGTTTGAAAAGAAAGGTCGAATACACGGTGAGATTAGACAAATTAAGAATGATCTGGGTGGCACGGTGAGTGGTAGATTAGCTATGTCTAACCCAAACTTACAACAATTACCTGCTCGTTCTAAAGAGTTTGGTCCATTGATTAGGGGTTTGTTCTTACCTGAAGAGGGTTGTCAGTGGGGTAGCTTTGACTATTCACAACAAGAGCCTAGGATTGTTACTCATTATGCAGCTTCTGTTAACAATGGTTTAGGTGGGTCAAAAGAACTTGTTAAAGCTTATGAAAATGAAGGTGCAGACTTTCACCAAACTGTTGCTGAATTAGTAGGTATTGATCGTAAGTCAGCTAAGACTATTGGCTTAGGGTTGATGTACGGTATGGGTAAGAATAAGTTAGGGGTTATGCTTGGTGTTGATAACGATAGAGCCAGTGAGTTGATTGGCTTATACAATAAGAAAGTTCCATTTGTTAAAGAACTGTCAGATATGTGCATGAAGAAAGCTAACAACGAAGGGACTATTAGAACTAAGTTAGGTCGCAAGTGTCGTTTTGATATGTGGGAAACTAAAGACTTTGGTATACACACTGCTGAGAAATTTGAGAACGCTTCAGCTAAGTATGGCCAAGCTAATATCAAACGAGCATTTACTTACAAAGCATTGAATCGTTTAATTCAGGGAAGTGCTGCAGATCAAACTAAACAAGCTGTGGTTAGTTGTGTTGAAGAGGGCTTTTTACCTTTACTACAAATACACGATGAATTGTGTTTTAATATTGAGAGTCAAGACCAGGTAGATAAAATTAAAAATATAATGGAAACTTGTATTGAATTAAAAGTCCCAAGCAAAGTAGATATTGCTTTAGGGCAAAACTTTGGAGAAGCTATATGAAAACATTAAGACTACTATCATTAGGGGCGGGGGTACAAAGCACTACCTTAGCCTTGATGATTGAACAAGGCGAAATACCAATGGTGGATGGGGCTATTTTTGCAGACACTGGGGCAGAGCCTAAAGAAGTTTACGATCATTTAAACTGGTTAGAAAAACAACTGTCTTACCCTTTACATCGAGTGCAATGGAGAAATCTTAAGGAAGATGTGATGGCTGCTGCTGTAGGTGAGTATAAAGGTTTTACAGCTCCTTTTTACACACTAAGTGATACAGGTAAGAAAGGTATTTTAATGAGACAATGCACCGCAGATTATAAAATTAAACCAGTGGTTAAAAAGACTAGAGAGCTGATGGGTTATAGTAAAGGTCAACGTGTAGATTTAAAAGAATGGAGAGTAGAGAATATCATGGGTATTTCTACTGATGAGATGCAACGAATGAAGCCTAATCGTTTAAAATACATTACCAATGTCTACCCCTTGGTTGACAAAGATATTACACGCATGCATTGTTTTGAATGGATGAAAAAAAATAATTACCCACAACCACCAAGAAGTGCTTGTACTTTCTGCCCTTATCATTCTAGTGAGGAATGGTCCAAAATAAAAAGAAACAAAGAAGAATGGGAGGAGGTAGTCAAGATAGATTATATGATCAGAGACACTGATAAATTTAAAGCTAAGATTAACATGAAAAGTAAAATGTTTTTACACAACAGTTGTGAGCCTATAGACCAGATTGATTTCAATAAAGGTGATGATCAGTTTAAATTTGACTTTATGGATGAATGTGAAGGTATGTGTGGGAACTAATATGAATCATCTCGACCTATGTTCAGGTATTGGTGGTTGGGCATTAGCTTTTCGTGAGCTTGGTATCAACACCGTTGCCTTTTGTGAGATAGATAAATATCCACAACGAGTATTACAAAAAAACTTCCCTAATATTCCAATTTTTAACGACTTGAAGGAGTTAACGTATGAACAAATCAAAGAGAGAACAGGAACTAGAGACATTGATCTCGTCACTTGTTCCTACCCCTGCCAACCTTTTAGTGTCGCAGGCAGGCAAAAAGGCGAAGAAGATCCAAGACACCTCTGGCCAGATACTTTTAGAATTATCCAAGAGTGCAAACCCACTTGGTTTGTTGGAGAAAACGTTGGTGGACACATTAAACTCGGTCTCGACACCGTCCTTGAGGACTTGGCGAGTATTGGTTACGACACAAGGACATTTGTTATTTCAGCTTCATCCATCGGTGCATGGCACCAAAGGAAAAGAATCTGGATTGTGGGCTACTCCGAACACAATGGATCACTTGCCTCCGAGAAGTCCAGAAGGGACCAAGAAGCTGCAGGAAGGTCATCGCAAGGGCAGAACCAAGCCGAGCAATCTAAGGGAGCAAGTAGACCCAGAAACCATGAGGATGTATCCGACACCGAGAGCTTGCGATCTAGAAGGAGGGGTGGTGAAGAATGTCGATCTCCGCAATGGCAGTTTTTCCAGGAAGAACAAGAAGGGTGTGAGATACGGGGTGAAGTTGAAGGACGCAGTACATCATCTAGAGAAGATGTATCCGACACCGACCAGCAGCGAACACAAGTATCGCTTGAAGGGCAACAGTCAAGCATCGAATTGTCTGGAAGCTCAAGCGAGAAGAACTGGTGGCAAACTGAATCCGAATTTTGTGGAGTTCCTCATGGGGTTTCCTATGGACTGGACAAAGGTCGAGTCGGAAGAATCAAAGGACTAGGTAATGCGATAATTCCTCAGATCGCATGGTTCATTGGTAACGCTATTGTTTCAGCTCAAAACGCTCAAGAAAATAGTGGAGAGTAGTTCCCCTGGTGTTTGGCATATAAGCTCTCTCATGTCTTTCATTTTACGTCTTTGCGCTTTTTTCTGCCTATCATCAGTCATTTCATTTAAAGTTTGAGAAAACAAGTCGTATTGATACCAGAGGATCTGTTTATCGGTAAACCTAACTACTTTTTTTTTAAGTAGCCCACGATAATGAGTATTGATAACATCTGGTTGAAGCTCGGCCCAGGTACAAATATCTTGAAAATCACCACAGTTACTGATGATCCAGTTGTGGGCTTTAAGTTTGGTAATAGAACTTTTACGATCAACGTGAGTAATTTGTGTATCTTCTAGGGCATTGACTATTACGGAGCGCCACAACCTCTCTTCAGGTAAAAGAGGTTTAGTGGTAAAGGCTTCAGGGGCTATCTGATACCTTTTATTTTCTTCTCTATAAGTCTCCACTTATTAGTGTCCGTATACTTTAATCAAATGTGATAATGTTTGCTCGTACAGTCGTATAACATCTTCATCATATTCTTGATCGACATAAAAGACGTAATCTCTGTAAAGAGTGTCTATCATGTGGGTTCTTGAGAAGCCATCTAAAGATTCCGGATCTACCATTTCGTTAAGAAAAAGGCTTTGATCCTTACCGAAGATATCTTCCCAAATTGTTTTTTTGTTAGCCATACACAATTGTAGGCATACATTAATTAAAGCACAAGACTTGACATTTAGTTATTTTCTTCTTCATCTAAAGATGAACCTGTGTGGCCAGACCCCTTACACTCGATACATCGCTCACGGACCTTGGTGATTCTACCTACTCTGCAATTCTGTTCTTCGAATTGGGTTACTTTGTTTTCCAATTCATAGCTAAAGAAGCCGTTGCCCTTACATTTCTCACATATAACAAGTTTTTTAGTTTTATTCGACATTAGGTTTACCAAACTCCTTGTTCAGTTCTGTCAGACTGTACATCTCTTCAGATATTAAATCAGCTAATTGTTGGTTGTTCATCTCAACATTTCTGTTATAACTTGCCAGAGTGTCAACTAAACGAACCACGGCTTGTTGCTGGGCTTTAGGTAGTTCGTCAAAACGGTGTAGTTTGTGCCAATCTAATTCAGTTTGTGGTTTTTCCATTGTCTTTGTCCTCATTAAGTAGTTGTTTTTTAAGTTCATTGTGTTCTTTTCTAAGTTGGTCAATATCAATACCTACTTCTTTATCCGTCTCTAACCTAACAAAATCGTGTTGTGTTGAATTAAGTTGTTGGTGCAACTTAAAATATAAATCATGCCAAGCCGAAATTCTTTGACAGGCTATGGCATATTCCCCAAGGCCATGTAAATTTTTAGTAAGTTTTTCGAATTTTTCATCACTAGCGCTCATCAATGCACCTCCTTCTTTGTTGATTTATTGTTAGGTAAATCTTTAAAGTCAAGTATGCTAATTTTAAGTTCACTAATTGACTCCTGATCTTTATATAAACCACCTAAACTTTTATTGGATACTTTTTCAGCAAATTCCATAGCCTGGACTACACTTCCTTTATCAAGATACTCCAGTTTAGTTTGGAGACTAAAACTTAATAGCACGGCTTCATAGTGGTGAATAATACCCATTAAACCCAATATCTCGGCTCTTTCCTCTGCTAACTGATGTCTTAGTTCGTCTATTAAGCCCATGACTTCTTCTTCCATTACTTTATCCATTAGTCCCTCTCGTAGTTTTGTAAAAATGTTTTTAACTCATTGGCAGACAAATTAAGTTCCTTGCACATTTTTTCGTTGTAGAGCCTTAACATCACCGATACCATTTCTCCTGCCGTACGGTGTTCGTAGTTTGCCATTTCGTTTACCTTATCCATAGTATTTTTACGAATCGCCATTGTAGTCCATTTTGTAACTTCCTTTTCTTGGTTCATTAACCCTCCTGTGGGTAACATTGATTTTCTTGCAATTGGTCAAGGGCGTACTGGGTAGCTTCTTGCTCAGACATGCCCATGTCTAGTCCTTCTTCGTACTTGTGTTCTAAATACTGTGTGTTGCTATCGTTACTCATCATTCTTCCCCTAAGTTTTTATCTAATGATGTGTCAGTTGTTATATGCACAGAAGTCCAAAAACTACGTCCGTTATATCTTGATTTTGGATAATCTACTGTTGAAATATTTTCTGGACATTTTTCTAACCATTGTTCGAATGATATAATTCTGCACTCGCAGTCTAATTCGTAATCACTCATCATTCACCTCCTCTATTGTAACGTCATCGTATCCATCATCTTTCCCAAAACATGCTTCTAGTGCTAGTATTTTTCCTTTCCACTCATCAGATAATCTTGTAGCATTTTCTAATGTTAGATAATAGTCGTTTACTTCTACACCACCCGCCCATACTGTGTATTTTTTACTCATCATTCACCTCCTCTCCCGTACCAATATATCTTCTGCGTTTTCTCAGTTACATATTTAGACGTGGATTTTCTAGTTAAAGATTCAAGGAAAGCCTCGCCCTCTACCTCACTCATATCAATAGTAATAACAAGCTGATCATGTGCGCTGTTATATATAACCTCTGTGTTATCCTCGTACGTATGATTTTCTAGACTCTTAATAGTAGTGTGTAAATCTGATACCGTATCTTCTGCTTGTTCTAACTCCTTGTTATGCTCTGCCTCCTCTTGGTCTTGTTCATTCATATGATTATCTAAGTCTTGCACTACGCTATCACCTGTTAGTTGTTGCCATTCATCATTATCCATTTTCCTTGGTTCCTGGACTCTCGTCCGGTGGTTAAACGTAGACGTATTTGTCTACTAGGATTTATAATAAACAATATAGAGGTATATGGCAAGTATTTTATTTGATTGGTATTTGAAGAGAGGGCCACCAGGAAAAAAACTGATGAGGTAGTTCAACCTTGATAGCCCTCATTACTTAACAACTTAAGAGGTTCTTCCAATGAAAAAGAACTTCAGGGCAAAATTACCATAAAAACCTTATACATACTACCTTTTTGTTACTTGACAGGTTAGAAAGAGCTTATTTATAATAGATTAAGAAGAATAAAAAAAATAAGTGGTTGATATTGAACAAGGACTATCAAAAACAGGAAGTTACGCCTCGCTCTAAATCTATAGATAAATCAATGGATCTTAACAACGACTTTTTAGCCACTTGGGACGTAGAGATGGCCGGTAGGCGCAGTTTCTATCTAAGGGACAATGAAGTGCCTTGTTTATTGGTTAACTACTCTAGAAAGGGTACTCATTCGTTTAGTTACGATTATCGCAAAGGAAAGGTACATAAGTCTAAGGTCTTTGGTTATTTTCCGAGTATGACGGTAGAAAAAGCACGGCTCAGGGCCATTGAAATTAATAAAGAATGTATCCAGGGTGATAAAAATTACGATGATTTGTTTGAAATTCACCGTTTGCCAAGTTACTTGTATTTTTTGATGACGGAAAATGGGGAAATAAAAATAGGTCATTCAACCGATGTGTGGAACAGGATTAATTCTTTAGTAGCCACGCAACAAGGTGTGGTGCTGTTAGGGCTAAGAAAAGAGTCAAAATATATCAATGAGGCTAAATTACATTACATTTATCGTGCCTTTCGTATCAAAGGTGGTGAATATTTTAAGAAAAATGCTTATTTATTGGAGTTAATTAGTCGTTTTTGCATTTATAGGGAGTCAGATGTGCAAGTTTCACGGCTCATGGGTCAACATAATGAGCAAATATATCAATAATTCCTTGTTTTCTACTATGCACCTCCTTAGAGATTGTTTTTTTTTTAATAGAGTGAAGAATAGACAGATATTTTAGGAAACTAGGAAAAATACTATAAGAATAGGGTTTCAAGGATTTACAACTAGGAATATTTTAGGACAGATTCCTAAAAACTAGGAATAAACAGCAAATAAGACAAAAAACCGACTTAAACAATAGATATTTTATTTATTTTTTTATGTTTCTAAGGGAGTGCTTAGTAGTTTTTGTATAAAAAGTTGCTATTTAACGTTAATTTTATATAATTTGCTTATGGGATCACATAAATCTGTAACTTTAAGGACTGAAAAAGACTTAACTTCTAAGCAAAAGAAGTTTTTATCTTTGTTGGTTAAGAATTGGGGTACGATTACTCAAACTAAAGCTGCTCAAAAAGCTGGATATGGGAAGAATGAGAGGTCGGCAGCAGTAATGGCCAGTAAAATGTTAGATCCAAATGCAAATCCACATATTGCTAGAACCTTAGAAAATATGTTGGCTAAAGAATCTGAAAAATATGAAAAAGATAAATTAGCCAGGTATAAAACTTTTGAAAGGTTAAGAGATGGCGCAGAAGATAAAGGCCAGTTTACGGCAGCTATTAATTCAGAGTACCGATCAGGCCAACTAGCCGGATTATTTATTGATAAAAAAGAAATACAACATACAACATTAGAGGGTATGTCCAGGGAACAGCTAGAGGACAGATTAAAAGAATTAGAGAATAAAATTGGCGCAAACACTATTATTGTACAAGGAAAAGTTATTGAAGAAAAAAGTACAGGTTAGATTACTTTATTTCACTTGATAAAACTTTCTTAATAATCTCTATATTATCTAATATGTTTTTTGGGTGTACTTCAATATGAGTTACACCGTTTTCTTCATGGTGGATAATATCAGGCTCTTCTTTTATTAACAATTTTTGGGTATAACATTTGAAAAAAGCATTTTCTATTATTTTCTTAACATCTCGATCTAAACCTAAATAAAAATATATAAATTTATCTTCACACTTTTTATCTACAATATCAAAAAGAGCTATTGTTAAATTGCCGTTTCTATCGATTGTTTGTCGCATAAACCCACCTTAAAATGTTCTTTTGTTAACATTTATGATAATATTTTAACTCAAAATGTCAATAAATGAGTCAAAACTGTGGAAAAGAATCAAGGTAGCTCAAAAGCCCTACCCAGATTGGTTTCTTTTTCGCCTAGAATCCAATACTATCAACGGTATTCCAGATGTTTACGGGTGTATTAGAAATACATCATTTTGGCTCGAATTAAAGTGCTCAAATGCTAAGGATAAAGGGCTTTCTAAATTTCAATGGAACTGGCATATCGATTATTTACGTTCTGGTGGCAAATCTTTTATTCTTAATTACCATGCCACGCAATCCAAGCTCGAACTTCTAGCGATCCATGAGCCGAGAGACCTGCACCAAGTCCAAGAATGGACCTTTGGCCAAGAGCCAGGTTCCCTGGAACTCGAAGCCAGGGTCCATGACGCATTGGTACTGATCGCTAGTTAACAATTAATTAACAACGTGTTAGAAACCGGGTGATAGTGTTTCTCTAACCAATCATTAACCACTTCCTCGCCAATAATGTAAGTGTACATATTAACAATTTGCTCCGGTTCGCTAAAATCTGTAGATACTTCCCCAAAATGTAACGTTTCATACTCTTTTATAAATTGAATCACGTTTAGCGCCTCATCGCCTAACCATTGTTTAGCTTTATATCTGCCAATAATATAATAGTCGTTATTAAAAGCGTGATGGTGTAAGTCATGCATATTCTCAAACACCCAGGAATAGCCGTGCTGCCTGTCGTCTTCTATAAAATCCTTAAAATAATCTTCAATTTCTTTTCTTTTGTGATCCATCTTCTTTCCTCATCGTTGTTTAAAATACCCGTTAATAATACCATATAAATCATTTATGCTCAAATCATCTATATCGACCGGTACGGTTTTCTAGGTCCTTCATGTCCTGGTGGTGCAACACGATCAATAATCCTGTGGCCGTTACAATTAGCCCCAGGGCAAAGCCCACTATAAACATCATCATCATTTTATGTTCCCCCAATTTTTAATTCGTTATATTTATAAATGTCTTGAACTTGCCAAGGTGTCAATTCATAATATTCTATAGGGTTCACTTCGAATCTTTGACATTCCGAAGTAAGGGGGTCAGTAATAAAAACCCCTTCATGCTCAAACCCTAGTAAATTATCTTGCATATACAATTTTTTATTTTCCATTATGTCCCCCTATTGGTAACGGTAAAATATTCTGCCATACCATAAATTTTTATTGATTCATCTTCTTTTAAATTGGCGATCTTGCGCAAGTCCTCAATACCCAAATTAAACTCTTCCAATAAAAAATCCATAAAATAAGCTGTGCCTTTCCAATTGTTATAGTCCCCCTCTACTTCCCATTCCAACAGATACTCATTTTCGGTAACCGTTTTATTAAAATTTTTTTTTCCTTTATAATCATAGACTCTATTCTTCATTATTTTCCTCCCAACCTAATAGCTTACAAATCTTGTTAAAATTTTCTTGACCAGAATTTGAAAATCTATCGAAATCCCACCCCATATCTTCTATTAAATTTAATAATTCCTCAAATTGTCTTTGTGTTAGTTTCCTCATTATTTATTCACCTCATCGTTGTTAAAATTATCTTACTATCCATGCACCAAAATTATTGGATACATATTCCAAAACCTCGCTAAAATCTTCCATGGTGCGAGTGGTATAGCAATCACCGTAATAGTTCCAATGTTGTATACCGAATCTAGGCATTCCTTCCCATTCCCTATCATCTTTATTAGCCTCTGCTATAAATATTTGAAATCCTTTAATTAGGAAGGATGGGTGAAGGTCGTTGCCGTAGCTTACATCCGCCCATTCTTTAGGGATGTCTAAATCTGCTAGATTTTTTTTATCCCAACTATCAAAAAAATTACCGTTAATTGTCATCTTCCTACCCTCACCGTTGTTAAATACCCCCTAATGATACCATATAAATGATATATTGCAAATACTTTATATTCTGGTAGAATGGTACTACTTAAACAACAATGAAAAGAGGTAATGAAAATGACTATTATTAAAGTAAAATCACCGTACGAGGGTATGGTAATGAAATCAAAAAACGAAAAGCCCCTTTTAAAACTTAATATTATATGGAGTTTTGAAGGTAGAGACCAAGAAATGTCCGATATAGATATGAAAAGAATACCTTTAGAAATGTCGGAAAAGAATTTTATTAAAGAATTAATTCATCTTTGTTTTCCTACTGATTTTGAAGCAACAGCTTATTTATATAAAATCTCAATGTCTTTATCTTTTAAAGAAAAAGGTATAGAAAATATCCCTCTCATTAAAAAAATATTAGCTAGAAATGCAAAATACTATTTTGATAAAAATCAGAGAGATGATGTTGAAAATGATATTGTAGGTGATACCTTAATGGCTAGTAAACTAGCCTATTGAAATTAAATTTTTTTAAGCTCATACTAATCCTATAGGTTTCATTAGGCCTCATGCCCTCTAAGGGCAACCCCTTACCCCTCATTAGAGGGGTTTTTTTTATCTTATTCGAGGTAGTCCAGCACCCTGATAATTGAATATGCGCAAATAAGAGCCTTGTTTTTCTGGCAATTGGGGACAGTTAGCGAGATCAGGACAAAAAAAAGCCTGGACTATGCCAGGCTTTTTCTCGAGGTATTCCTTACCTTACTTGCATTTGACCATATCAAATAAACCGTATGGATCACCATATTTAAAAATCATAGCTATTTGTTTTTCTGTATTGCCTTTATATATCCAACACGTAAAATTAAACATCAGTTTATTATATAATGGGAATTTGTATTTGTTATTCATTGGTACACCTCATATTGTAGTTTAAATAACTGTATAGATTCCTTTTTAGTATAATAA
>Ga0208814_1000680_pt1 | contig 18899 bp, 19 predicted proteins | sample MalvirAntarct_55_FD_184253 | JGI IMG/M metagenome (GOLD analysis project Ga0208814, IMG submission 184253) | Marine viral communities from the Global Malaspina Expedition - Malaspina viral metaG Antarct_55 (SPAdes) (version 2) | ecosystem: Environmental > Aquatic > Marine > Oceanic | place...
AGTTGTATTAGTAGATGGAACATGGCTCCCTGTATCTCAGACGGCAACAAACCCTGATACGGGCGCGCGTGCCTACCTAGCTAATGGCAGTTGGGTTGTAGATGAAACCGCGCCTGCCGCCGAGCCAGAAGAGACCTCAATACTGGGGTACGGGCTTGAGACTGGTAAGGCACTCCTTAGCGGTACTGCGGGACTACTGGAATCGGCGGCAACAGGTGCTGCGTTTATCCTACCTGAAGAAGCAGAGCAAGCTGCTCGCGCTCGTATTGCCGAAATTGGTGGTGGAGTACAAGACTTCCTAGCTACTGATGAAGCCTACGAAGGCACCTATACAGACCTTATAAAAGGCGTAGGTTCTACCCTACCCTTCCTTGCCGCTGCACCTCTTGGTGTCGCTGGTTTTGCTGTGGGTGCCCTTACAGGTATTACAGCAGGTGCAGGTGAAGCTGCCCAACGTGCCGAGGCTGCCGGAGCTACTGAAGAAGAGATAAGTAAAGCTGCTGCTCTAGGTACAATTCCGGGCGCGTTGGAGATGTTCCCTCCTGCTAGAATTGTCGGTAACTTTAAAGGGGTATTAAATCCAAAAACTGCAAAGGAGTTAGCAGAACAAGCTAGCAAGAGTATACGCAATAAAATAATGCAGCGCGTACGCAAAGCCCCTCTTGGGCGAGTAACTGAAGCGGCCATATCCGAAGGTGTACAAGAAGCTATTACTGAAGTAGGCCAAAACCTTATCTCGCGCGGAGTGTACGACCCAGAGCAAGGCGTGTTCACCGACACTGGCGAGTCATTTGGTCTAGGTGCTGGTGTAGGTGGACTACTAGCGGGACTAACTGAAGCTATTATCCCGTTCAAGATGCGCGCTAAAGCTAAGAAAGAAGCCAAAGAAAGAGAAGAGGCCGCAGTAGCGGAAGTAGAAAGAACTACAGAAGAAATAGAAGAAGATAAAGCCTTTACTGTTGCTAGTAATGCTTTCGTGGCAGAGACAGTAGAACGAGAAGCTAACCCTCCTATAGGCAGTCCTGAAGAAGATTTTCAAATACAAGAATTGGTAGACGAGGACGAGTACGCTGCGATAGCAGCAGAAGAAAAAGCCATACTAGAGGAAGAAAACGCTGAACTTGACAGGATGCAAGCGGAAGAAGACGCTGCGCTTAAAGCAAAAGACAAAGCTGAGACGAAAGAAATAAAAGCTTTAATAGCTGCTGAGCCTACCGACGAACAACGTAATGTTGCACTGACCGCTGTCCTACAAAACGAAGAAATCAAAACAGCCGAAGATGGCACGCGGGCCTTTAAAGAAATACTAGACAGTCAAGACTTCACCAACACTAACCCTACAGAAACAGAAGTACAGGACATTTTTGCTGTAACTAAACTGCGTAGGGAAGGTGCCGAAGGAGCAGCACCATTAGAAGCGTTCATAAAAGAACGCGTAGCTAAACCTGTAGTCGTGAAGCCGCCCGCTACTTTGGAAGAGTTGTACGACAGCTTAAATGTTACAGCGAATGCGCCTATACGCAGGCGGGTATCATTACAAGGCAAAGAAGTTAACAGCCCAGAAGTACGTGAGGCACTAGAAAAATTATTTACGAATAATGCTATAAGCGTCAAAACTAGAACATCGCTAGAAGCTTACTTAGCTGAGACCCCTGCCCCTGCTGTCGCTGAAGTTGCTGAAGTTGCTGAAGTTGCTGGAGTTGTTGAAGCTCCTGCGCGTAAGGTTGTTGAACCTGCTCCTGAAGAAGTACGTATTTCCCCCGTACGGCGCACGTTTATTGCTAGTGCTGAACCTAATGCACCTACTACTGCTATGCCTGCGGCAGACATGCAAGTGTTGGAAGCCCAACGCAAAGAGCGCGTAACACGAGATGATGGATACACACCTACTGGAGCGGTGACTAGATACCTTAGAAACGCTACAGACCCAGATCAAGCTTTACGGATTATGGCGTTTGAAAGCGTTGAGCCATTAACATCTAAAGCGAATCAAAACGAATTAAGAAGAGCCAATGTTGCAATTTCATGGGCTAAAGAAAACTTGTCTCCTGAAACTTCGACTCAACTAGATTCCTACGTGGCCTTTTATAAAGCGCAAGAGGTTAAAGCAACAACGCGTAGAACTGAAGCTACAGAGCCAGAGCTAGAAAAAGATAAAGACGCTGATCGTAAGAATAAAGAACAGTATGAAGAAGCTAAAATAATTGAGGACGTCGGGGTACTTCAAGAGCAGCTAAACGAAGTAGATGCAGAACTAATAGAGCAAGATGCTGTTGAGGATAATCAAGACGTAGAAGCATTAGATGAAGCACTGGATAATGAGTTCATCGATAACGCTAATCCAAGCGGGCTTTTACAAGACGTCCTAGAAGGGGAACCATTACAAGATGAGACCCGTACAAGATCAGAAGTGATTGCAGCGGCGCAACAAGGCATTGATGCTCGTTCTGAAAGTAATGATCAAAACCTACGAGAAAATGCTGTGGTTGCTACTATGCCATTGGTTTCGGAGGCGGTAAACAACAAGGTGCTCGGTGACAATCTTACTGGCTCACTCGTTCAACTTTCTACCGACAGCGTAAACTCTGACGTGCAAAAAACAGCCGCTAAACTCGCTGTCGCTATTGAAGGTACAAAGGTAGAGTTTGTTGAGAGCACTGACCTTGTAGGGCGGCGTGGTGTACAACTAGCGGGTAGTTACAACCCCATTACAGATACGATCCAACTCAACTTTGATGCTCCGCTTAGCACTCACACACTACTACACGAAGCGGCTCACGCAGTAACGCACAAGACCTTATCGAACAAGTCGCACCCAACTACTCTAAAGCTGACTAAGTTGTACAACGAAGTTAAAAACAAACTACCCCCTAGTTATGGTACGGAAACCTTACAAGATTTTGTTGCCGAGGTTTACACCAATCCCGATTTTAGAGCTGCACTAGCCGCATACAAACCTGCTGGTAATAAGCTCACTGCGTGGCAACGTTTTACTAACGCCGTTAAAAGTCTGTTGGGTATAGCCCCTACACAAGCAAAAGATGCTAGCCAGAAAACATTAGAGTACATAGACACTTTGATAGCCGAGTCTTTAGATACTCGCAACGCTACTACCGTATATCAATCTATGTCTGAGGGTGAAGGTCTCCGCGCTGTGTACGATATGATGGGCGGCGGAACTAAGTTTGCATCTACTGATACTCTTAATAAGTCTCGAATAAAGTTTTGGGGGAACGCGAAAGCCATGACTGGTAAAGCGCGCATGACCGTAATCAACGGCATGTCGTTGCAGAACTTAATGGAGTTAGCGACTGACAAAACCGTCAAATATGACCAAGGCCGACTACCTTCTACGGCCAAGTTTCAAGAGTTTATCCTCAAGCAAGACGGTTTTCGTAACGAGGCAATGAAAGACTTTAAGGGTAAGCTTGATGATTTTAGAGCAGCGTTTAAATTCGATTCTACTGCACTAGAAATATTCAATACGCTTGTCGGTATGAGTACTATTGAAGGTGTAGACCCAACTAAACCTAAAGCGCGCTACGAAAAATTTGGGTATGCCTACACTACTCCTGTAGCTAAAACTAAAAAACTAAAAGTAATTGAGAAAATATCGTTTGAAACCGCAGCAGAACGAGATGCTGCGGTAGAGGCATTAGATAAGACAAAAATAATAGGAGAAGTTAGAGAGTTTAATACTAACGCTAAAAAACTCGAAGTATGGGACGAAACTAATAAGTTATACCGTTCACTAACTCCTAAACAGCGAGGCACTTACACTGGCATTCGTGACATGTACTCGAACATGAACGACAAGATACTAGAAGCCATTGACGGTAAGTTAGATAGTTTAAATCTGGAAACAGGCGTAAAAAATGCGGTTAAAGACCAGCTACTTAGGAAGATACTAACTTCAGGAGTTATAGACCCATACTTTAAACTAGACCGTAAAGGGGATTTTTGGGTTCAGTACAGCTACAAAGACGCTACAGGCCAAACTACTTTTGGTGTAAGTGCCCATCCCAGTGAGGGGGCGCGCGACGTAGCGATAGCGACTTTAGGGCAAGACAGTAGTGTTGCGCCGGACTCCATAGAAAGACTGACCCGTCCTGAAGTAGAAGCAAGAGGCATTAATTTACCTACAAACTTCTTAGTGGGCTTACTTAAAGAACTTAAAGCTCCTATAACCATAACGGAGAAAGACGCTAACGGTAATACGGTAGAGCGTAAAGTAACCCTACCAGAAGGGGCTATAGACTTTGTAAACGATTTGCTGTTCAAGTCCCTGCCCGACCAAAGTCTGGTGCAAAGCCACAGAGAGCGTAAGGGAGTAGCTGGATACGAAACAAACGCGCTTAAGGTGCTCGAAGACGCGTTTCCGATGATGATAAATAGTCTTGCGAACATACAATTTGAAACAGATTTGACCCAAGCGGCAAATGCCATCCGAGAAGAAGCTGCGTTGTTCCCACAAGAAGCATTTGTGCAAGACTTGATGAAGTCTCTGATTGGCACAACAGAAGAAACTAATACCCAGCCGGGTAAGTTGTCTAGCTACCTAGAGTTTGCTAAGAACCCCTACATCTCAGAAGGGTATAGGATTCTAAGAGCAGGTGCATTTGTGTACACGCTAGGATTTAACGTATCTTCTGCTGCGGTAAACATGTCCACTCTACCTTTAATTGTAGGCCCGTTATTATCTGGTAAGTTCGGTGGGTTTAAAGCTACTTCAGCTATGGCTCGGGCTATGCAAATGTACATGGCTACAGCAGGAGATGTATCACGCGAGGGACTTACTGATACTGGTGCTATGGGCACAGTAGAGGAGTTTGGTGGATTAAGTTTTACCAACGAAATGGGTGGGATACTTGGTCCGTTAACAAGCAGGTTAAAAGCGTTAGGGATAGACACCCGTACTATATCTTCAGAGAACGCAGACTACGACAACCCCACTACTCCGATAATAAACAAAGCTACTTATGTAGCGTCATGGGTGTTTAATCACTCAGAACGGGCTATCCGGCAAGTCTCTGCTGCTAGTTCATATATTCTGGAAGTTGAAAAAGCATATAAAAAAGCCAATCCGGGCAAGCGCGCCAAGAAAATAGATAAAATGACAGACGCGGAGATTGACACGTTCGGTCCTGATGCAGCGATAAAAGCTACGGCATTTATGGAATACGCTAACAGTTCGGCTTTACTTACTACTGCTCCTCGTTGGGCACAAACCGGGATGGGCAGCCTGTTGTATCAGTTCAAACGCTTTCCAGCTCAGATACTTTATATACAAATGTCTGCATTAAACGCAATGAAAAGACAGCTTGCAGGTACTGAGCGTACGGAAGAACAGATAGAGGATGACCGCGTCGCGCGTAACGCTTTTCTATACATGAACGCTACTGGGGCGGCCCTCGTTGGAGCTAAGGGAGTACCATTCTACGGACTAGCTGCTTGGATTATGAACCTGTTCCTAGACGAAGATGAGGATGACGTTAACACTATAGTGGCTAAGACTATAGGAGATAAGTATTACTACGGCCTTATCGCTAGCCAGTTGGGAGTGGATGTAACTGACCGTATTTCTCTAACTAACTTAATGATTCGAGATAAAGGCAACTACCGTCCAGAAAATGAAATACAGTACTTCCTAGAGTCTTACGGCGGCCCTAGTCTTGGTATTGGTTTGCGTGTATTCACAAACCTAGACAGGCTAGTTGATGACAACCCACGAGTAGCGAAACGTGCGATAGTAAGTAGGCTACCTACTGCGTTTTCTAACTTAGTTACAGCTACCGAATACCTAGAGGAAGGGGTTAAAACTTCGCGCGGGGATGACATAATATCCGACGTGCGAGTAAGCGAGGCTATGGTAAAACTTTTTGGGTTTAACCCCATTAGAGTGCGTGCAGCGAGAGACAAATCCGGTAGAGATCGTAGGGTTACAGACGGCATAAAAACGGCAGCGGGTAGGTTAACAGCTAGGTATTATCACGCTCTCGATCAGAATCTCGGTGATGCTGCCCTAAATGCAGTTATGGAGGAGATACAAGAGTTTAACGAAAAACACCCTGAATCCGCTGTAACTGCGGCTACAATTAGCGCGTCGATAAAAGCTAGAGAATATAACTCTGCTACAGCGGAACAGAACAGGGGCGTACCAACCAACAAGCGATACTTCAATGCCTTAGAAGCGTCTAACGAAGAGTACTCCGACGAATTCTAGGCAAAAAAAGCCCCCAACTAGCGGGGGCTAACTCTCTGTACGGACACGGAGAATGATGAACTGCTATGGTAACACGAACTCCATACAACTCCATACAGCTCCATACAACTCCATACAACTCCATACATCTCTAATTAATACGCCATACACGCACGCCATATTTACCGCGCTCTACACAAACACGTTGTGTTATATCACTCTTAGCCAGCTCGCCTGCTTCTAGTATGTGATCAACAGCCTTCTTAGTATTGATGCAGGGTATAAAGACCGACGCGCCCCGTACAAACTTTTGCCAGTTAACGACGATCCTAACCCCATCAGGTGATATATCAGTCAGCCGTACCCGCATCGAACCCTTCCTCTCCGGCAGTTAAGTCTTTACTCCACGAACATTCAATTACATGACTAGGAGGCAGTACCATCTTAGTGCCTTTACCTAGCCGCATCTTAGTTGGTTTGCCATTCAGTTTTATATAGATAAGCTCTTTAATAGCCTTGTAGTGGTGCTGGTGCTTTATACACCATGCCTTTAATACTTTAGGCACTATGTACATCTTGTTGATGTCGTACTCAACGCGCGCTGCCCATTGGTATAGGGGCGTGTCGCCCGGACGTAACTCGAGTATGTTCTCTAGCTCTGGGTCTCGTGCGTCATCAGTACTCTTTACACGCAAGATACCGCGCGGATGATCTGTTAAAAAGTTAGATAGTATGTCTTCTATATCTATGTTCATGTCATCTAAGTCCATCTTTAATGCCCTCAGTTTCTTTAACATCCATTTGTACAGCCCGTCTAAATCCCAAGAGATAAGACCGAGTTGTTTAGCTATCGTGCACCCTGCGAATACCGTAGCGCATTGGGCAATCCAGTGGCGCTCTTGTGTGCCAAGCTCAGCATCTGTCATCAACATAGTTCTAGTATCGGAGACAAGTTTCTTCACCGCCGATAGGTTTTGTAGGACATGTGTTATGTATATCTGCCCTGCGTGCCCGTAGTTGGCAGCTAAGTCTTCGTTGAGAGAGTTAGCTTTTATAGCTTCTTCTGTAGTGAAAAGTTTTTTAATGGCAGTAGCTTCTATAACTCTACCTGACTCTCCTTTTGGTGAAGCCCTATACTTACTAGCAATCTCTACTATACTGCTGTTGCCAGAAGAGCCGCAGTTTAAGTTCCAAGGTTCACCTCTAAACCTTTCAGAGTTCTCCCCTTTGTTGCTCATTCGATTCTTCTGCATACCATCGCTAATTGCATAGCAGAAATCACTAGCATCTTCGGGACCGTAGTTAGAAACTTCGTCTATATACAGCACTACATCTTTAAGTATCTCTGCGCGGTTCCATGCGGAGTTAGGTGTATCTTTACCTATCAATACTAACTTCTTAGGGTTGCCCCATACTGAAGCCCCTCCCCACATACCTGTGGTTTTACCTATACCTGTTTCACTACTCGTAAGATGGAAGATGGCCCCAGAGATACCCGGCACGAAGTCCATTAATGGCGAACCAAAAGATAAGCCGAACATCATCTGATGCTCTTCGAAACCGGGTTGGTTATAGAACTCTGTAACACGCTTCCACCCTTCTAGTGTGCCTTTCTTTTCGAAAAAGGATATGTACTGGGCAGTACGTGAACCCGGCGGGTTAAGCCCCACATGAGAAGCAAACACTTCTTTATCGCCTAGCACAAAAGATTTGTTGTTCTCTGTCCATCCAAACTGAGTTTTAACTTCTATTATAGAGTCGTCCATTAGTTCTTCAATCCAAGCGCCTATGTAGCGCATAAGTTTCTCCGCGTCTTTAGCCAAAATAAATATGTCGTTCTCCCCCATAGCTTTGCGAAAGCCGTCTGGAGAGGAGAGGACAACACTAGCAATAACGAAAGTGCGTATACCTTCTCGTTTTGTGTGATGAGTAAACTCGTAACACGGGCCATCTATCGGGTCGAACATACGCTTAGAGATATATAGGTCACGTTTGTATATCTCCTGCTCGTCTATGTTACCTTCTTTGTCTCTAACCTTTATCCCTACACCACCCTCACCTAACCTTATGTATGGAAACGGGTAGGTCGGTACAGTATGTTTCTTTGTCGGCAGAGTAGGAGCTGCTGTTCCATCATCGTCCTCGCCTACTACTACCTCTTCTGCTGCTGGGGCTACTGGCATTTCTACAACGTTGCTTTCTGCTTCGCGTAGCTCTCTACACAATGTGATAGGAGTTTTAATTTTGTTCTTGTGTGGGCATCCCTCGCACCCGCTAGGGTTATCTTTCTCGAATGTAACGCACAAGTGGGGGCTATCGATAGAAGCAGCAACCTTCTCTGTTTCTTCGGGGCTATAGTCTTCGTACTTCTTAGAGATAAGGTGTATAGCTTTTTCACCATCTACGTCACAGTGTTTAGCTATCGACAAGACGTGTAGCCATTCAGGATAGGACATCTCGTTAGGTTGCGTAACGGCCTTGTAAATCTGCGCGCACCCATTACCGTTTACAGTTTTAACAAGCAAGTTAGAAAACTTTTTAACGTACTTGTCTTGCCCAACTGCCCTAGCCATATCCCTAGCATCTTCATCAGAATGTGATCTAGTAGAGATCACTGGTATCGACTCTATTGGTAGCAGAGAAGAGAACTCCTGTAGGCTAACCTCGCCTTTTGTCTCGATAAGTAGCTTAACTTGTTTAGGAGTAGAGTCCTTAAAGTTATGTGTGGTAGGCACTCGTAGTATGCGTGCTGCGTCAGAAGTAACCGAAGGATCAATCTCTAACCCGTCCTGAAGGCACGTCTCCTTAAGACTATTCGCAACAGGAAGCCATTCTTCTCGGGTACAAGGTTTGTCTAGTGTCCAGTAGACATGCAGGCCATAGCCCGAATCAACTACAGTTGGTCGAGGTATTTTATATTTAGTATAGAACTTGCGTAGGGCAAGTACTGCTTCTGTCTGGGTCTGGTAAGGTTTACCTTTCCCGCAGTCTATATCAAGAAAGAGAGCTTTTATCTGGCGCACATTAGCCGCTTTACGGTTAGTGTCTTCCACAAAAGTGCTTAACGCAAAATAAGCGTCGCGTCCTTCTAAATCAAAGTTAACTGCGGTTTCTGCAACAGCGTCTAAAGAACTGTAGAATTTTTGTATTACCTTCCCGTCTTTAAACCCTGCTACGCAATAGTATCCTTCAGTGCCCAATACAGTACTTAGAAACTGTTTGGCATTCATAATTTATCCATACGTCAGAGAGGTACGGGTGCCCGAGGACACCCGAATTATTCTAGTCATCAAACTGTTCAAGCAAAGAAGCTAAATCTACTTCTTCTGGCTTAGGCGCGTTCTGTTTCTTTTTAGAGACTTTAACCTTTGGTTCTTCAATGGTTTCTTCCTCTACTACAGCTTTTTCGCCTGTATCAAATACGGCATCGAGTTCTGTGCCAGACTCAGTATCGTTCTGGGTAAAACCTTCTTGTGTGTCAAACGGAGAGGCCGCAGTGTACTCCTTATACTTTATAACTTGTACTGCGCGTAAACGTAGAGACACTCCATTGCCCATACTTCCGTTATAGGAAACTAGTTCTAGGAACAAGTTTATCGTACTACCTGAACTAAGCTGGAACGCAGCGTCTAACGGACTATTGCTAGCGTCGTAGTGCTTAGGAGGGTTTGTCGGTCTACCATCAAATGAAGCGGGTAGCTTGGCTTTCCCTACAAACATCTTGTCCTCAGTTTTTGTAAAGGGCATTGTTAAAGCAGGCCATGACTCTTCTTTATCTTCTTCGTAAGCCTCAGCCATAGACTTAAAAATAGCTTTAGCTTGGTCTGCTGTCATTTTAAAATTGACTTGGTACGTAGCCCCTTGAGCCGTAGCAGCGCATGGGACACTTGCCCCTTGCTTGTTCTTCCCACCCTGCCGATCAAAATGATAGGGCTGATCTAGTTTTGGGTAAAGAGCTTCCACATTATTTAACATGTAAGTTGGTTTAGGCATATTCATATTCTCTTTTAAGTTATTAAAATAGCGTTAGCCGGTAAGGGCTAAGTTATGGTTCAGGTACTTCAGGTTTTTACATACACCCCCTCGCCTTGGACGGCACTAAACACGTTGTCCATACTAGGGCTATCGTCTACGTAGGAGTTTGGATTAAAGGTAACTAACTTTTTAGTATTAGGGTCTTGCTGTGCGCTTTTTACTAAAGCTATTTCTTCTTCTTCTAATACACGAAAGGGTCTAAAGCATATCTTAGGCGTACTGCTGTCCTCATCAAAACTTAGCTCTGTCATAACGTAAGATAGTAGCGCACCTTGATCGTCGATTAACCGCGCATAAGTTTGTAGTCCCTTCTTCTTTCTGTCATTACCAAATACACTTGTTGCGGGTAAAGGTAATTGACATATTTGGCTAGGCTGTAGGACTCCCTCTCTATCGGCTAACATTACAGCAAGACGTTGTTGGAACCGGCACGCTCTTGAAGACCCGTTGCCTGACCCCTTAATATTTTGAGGACAGTTAAAACACGTAGGTGACTGCTTGTTCTCTGTCAATACTGGTGGCGCGGGAACTCCTGTACCTGCATCTGTAGACCAGCACGTAGGTGCCTTACCTCCTCCTTTCGTATACGCTTCTGAATAATACATCCGCGATACAGGCGCAGCTTTTAAGATAACAACTTTAAGAGGGTCATCTCCCAGCTCTTCTACGGTGTCTCCAACCTTACGGAACACACTTTCACGAATGCTTAGGCGTAGTACCTTAGATGACTCTGTAGCATCAAAGACTTCAGTTTCTACTATAGGCTTAACGGCTGGGACTTCAGGTGCAAGCTCAGCGATCAAAGATTCAAAAGGGTCTACGTCGCCCTCACTATGAGTCATACGTACTCGTCCTCATCAAATACTAAGTCTAGCTGTTCTGTAAGTTGGTCAGAATTTTCTGAAGGTGATTCTTGTTTTAAAGCCTCGACTACTTCAGCGATATTAAAACGGTAGGTATAGCCTACTTTTATGTACGTAGTTTTGGGTATAAACCCTTTGTTAACCCATTGCCTAATGGTGCTGACCTTTACAGAAAGGTGTTCGGCAACTTCCTCTACAGGAACATAACTCTCTAACTCACTCATTTTTTTCTCCGTACAGTTATCGTGTACTCGGTATCCGCGTTCAACCCCGGCGGATGTAGATCGGGGTTCTCCTCAAGAAACTGCTTCATGTTGCCTTGGTGCAGCCGTTTCTCTAGTAAATCTACCGCCTCGTTGTCCACGATAAACTTGTTCATTGCCTCCCAGTCACTAGTCCAAAAGCGGCTCTTCTGTGAGCGCCAGAACGTACCAGAAGTAGTTTTCACAGACTCAACTCCACTGTCCTTACAGTAGGCTAGTAGTTCTGCTTTTACCTTGTCCAAGTAGATGTTTAACTCCTTTTCCTTGGTCGCAAACTCAGTAGCAAGTTCAACCTTCTGATCACGTATCTTCACGTATACAGAAACAAGACGGTCAAGCGTTCCCACAACAGTGTCTGTCATGTTGGTGTTCTCCATATTATAGTTATGTTCTATGTAATATAGTGGAGTTTAATCTATAGTTCAAGTATATCTTGATATAAATCTATCATCTTTGTATGTACGTTTATTCTCTCGTCTAGCATACGGTAGATTCGTTTCTCTACTGGCGCTCCCTGTAGCTGCACGACAGTGCATGGATGCGTCTGACCTGACCTGTGTACCCTCGCGTTTGCTTGAGCGTAGGTCTCCAGTGAAGAGGTTGGCCCCCACCACACGATTGTATTAGCTGCTGTAAGTGTTACCCCATGTGCAGCAGCTTGAGGTTGAATGATCAGAACACGGGGGTCAGAGGTCTCTTGGAACTGCTTAAAGATAACTGTGCGCTTGTTGGCGCTCACCTCACCCGATATAACGGCATTTGTAATACCGTCTTTAGTTAATTTTTCTTTGAGGATACTTATGACATGTTTAAAGGGGACAAAGATTAACACCTTTTGGCTCGACTCATCTATAACTTCACGCAAAACTTTATATCGGTTCTTAATATCAAACTCTACTGTCTCGCCAGTATCGGTATAGACCGCGCCACATGAAATCTGTAGCAACTTGTTCATGGTAACTGCTGCATTGGCTGCGGTAATTTGCTCACCCCCTGCAACAGCCATCATTTGCTTACGTAGAAGCTCATAGTATTTCTTTTGCTGGGCCGTCAGAGCTACCTCACGTTTAACGTAAGTCATTTCGGGTAAGTCTAAGCACTGTTCTTTAGTGAAACGTATTGCAGGTTGTAAGGCATCAAACACTATGGTCGTTGCGTTAGGCTTCGGTGCCCACTTGAACTGCGTAATCTTGTGCATAACCATTTCACGAAACGCTCCGAAAAACTTAGGCACTTGTTTAGGGTTAACTATTTTAGCTAGGCCGTAAGCATCTACAGGTGATTGAGCAGCAGGTGTACCTGTCATTAACCACAGCCATGTGTGTGGTTGTATAATACTAGCAAGGACTTTCCAACGTTTAGACTGTGCGTTCTTGTAGTGTGTTGCCTCGTCTATAATTATTAAGTCAAACCCACCAGCCGCAATCGTGTCTTTAACAATCTCCACACCATCATAGTTAATGATGACATACTCAGTATCGCTATCTATTATCTCTTGGCGTTTCTTTTTAGCCCCATGTGCAATGTCAACAGTACGGTGCATAGCAAAATTAAATAGGTCAGCACGCCAAGCAGAATCCATAATAGAGAGAGGGCAAATAATCAGTACGCGCTTAATTATTTTCTGTTGTAGTAAGAAGTCAGACGCCCATATAGCCGATGCAGTTTTACCTGTGCCTTGCTCGTTAAAGCAGAAAGACCTACGGTTCATAGTTAAAAAGGATGCTGTAGTTTTCTGATGATCGAAAGGTTTATAACGTCCGGGCCAATCGTACTTACCTAGAATAGGTGACGGTACGTCACGAATGTTTAAGTTACGCAGTACCGTAGCCTCATCTACTCCCCATTTAACTAGGACATTATAGGCACCCTTGTTAACTAGTCGGCTATTGGGTATAGCTGCGGTCACTTTTTCAGGATGGCGAAGCCGCAGAGCTAAGCCTCTGTTGTCTACTATCTGCATGTTATATCTCTTGTTACTTACGTCTTGCTGAAGGTTTCTTAACTTTACTGTTAGTTATTTTACCCCCAGTTTTTGCGGTAGCTGTTTTCTTACGGGGCTTACGTGCTCGGTTAGTACTGGAGTTTTCTATTGTTACACCGTCGGCGTTACTGCCACCTCTACTCAACGCTACGTTGTGACTAACGTCCTTGCCCTCGCGCTTATCAGCCTTACCGTTGTTATTTTTATCCGCTCCTTTTTTATCCATAGCACGTCGAGCGCGTTGTCTTTCCATACGAGCTTCAAACGCATTGCTCCCAACAGGGCTGTTTACTTGTTTCTTTCTAGGCATCTCTATCTCCTTCCGTTATGCGAACATTCCAACACTATACAATGAGCGCGGCAAAGACCTGTAGGCTTGGGGTTCCATACATCTACCTCAAACGCTTTCTCTATCTTGCCATACTCGGCTAACCACTTAGCCCATAGCTCGGACTCTCGGTCTATGCTATAGGTCTCGGTAATGAATACGTTACATACAACAAATAGCAGTCCCCCCTTTACTACTTTAACTTCGGGGTAGTGCTTAAACACAGCCAACGCCATTAATTCTAGTTGACCTTTATCTGCGTACTTAGCAGACTTGCCTGTCTTATAATCTATTACCTTAGCTACACCTGTCTCTCTATCTAAAACAATAAGGTCAGCTACACCTCGAAACCATACAGCGGCATCGAAGAATCCACAGGGTTCAAGGTTCTCAGTCAAACCCATTTTTAATTCACAGAGTTTCTCACCCCTCATACCTTTAATCTTATCTAGCGCGGCTAAGGCATACTTAAATCTGGGGTCTAACTCAGGTACATCACCTCGTACATATAGTTCTGCCGCTTCATGAAACTCATTACCGTAAAGGATAGCTTCAGTATTAAAATCTTCCTTGTAATCTTTAGCTACCTTAGTGTGATAATACTTCTTCGGGCATTGGTCGAACGTTTTTATGCTGCTAAAAGACCATGCGGGTTTACCCATGTTGTGCATTCTCCATAGTTTTTACCTGTATCAACGTCACCAGTCAGGGGCAGACCAGCCGCCCAATCAGGTGTCCATCGCATACATTCAGCGACGTAAGCCGCTGCCTCGTCTACTTCTTCGTCACGTACACAGCATATCACAGAGTCATGTACGGTAAGTAAGACACGGTACTTCTTTGAAAGCATTAGCATTTGGTCTGACATCACACAACGAGCTATAGCTTGGCATACGTTCTCTATAACTTTACCGCCGTAGATATTAACTCTACCTCTGCGCGTCTTGTACGAGAACTGTAATCCTCGTTCTTCTTCTTCAGCCTTTAAATCTTCATAGCGCATGATCAAACCAGAGGGTAAACGTATACCGTTAACTTCTGGTCGCACACTTAGCACTCCACCTTTACCTAACCCGTACCTATCTCCTTGGTACATGCCCATCAAGACGTTCTGCGCTTGCCTCCATAAGTTTGTAATGTCGCCGTTAGCTGAGCGATACACATCTATAATACGTTTACATTCGTCTGCCTCTACCTCAACTCCCATACCTTTAAGCTGATCTTTAAACCTAACGGAACCCATGCCGTAACCTGCGCCAAGGATGGTGGTCTTACCAATGAATCGTTCGGCGGCACTTACATCTGCTTCCTTCTTACCGTATATAGAGCCTGCCATTTTCTTATAGACGTCTTCACCCCGGGCAAAAGAGTTAACTAGATTAACTTGTTGTGATAACCAAGCTAACACGCGGGCTTCTATTTGTGCAGAGTCAGCTTCAATCAGGGTGTGCCCTTCAGGGGCGCAAATACAGGCTTTCAGTACCTTGGCGTTCGGCCCACGAGAGGGTAGGTTCTGTAGGTTTATCTTGTCAGAGCCGCCCCATCTACCTGTGTGGGCTGCATAGTACCGAATAGGTACGGGCATTGTGCCTCGCATTCCTATGCCTATAAAGCGTTCGGTACGTGTTTCTTCTAACGTACTCTTCAGTCCTATACGTGCTGCTACTAGGGCTTGTACGCGCGGGTCATCGTGTTCTTGTAGTGCCTTAAAGCCTTCGTCGCTCTTAGCAAAAGCAAATGCCTCTTTGCCAGTACGTAAACTAGTTTTCATTGGAGGCATAACGTTAAGAGTCTCGAGCGCCTTAGCAAACTTCGGGTTAGACATCAGCTCTTCTTTTTCTATTGCACACTCTTCTAGTAGTTTTTCTTTCTGCTCTTTAAGCGTATCCAGATGATCCAGCAGTCTAGCAGTATCTAGTTCTAGTAAGGGTTCGATAAACATACGCAGAGTCATGTCTATCACTTTAAGTTCTTTCTTAGGGAATACTTTTAGGAATATATCGAACAGCTTATAAGTAAGCTCGGTATCCTGTATACAGTAGTCTCCGTAACTGGAGAGGTCATCGTCTGTAAAATCGGCACGGTGTTTACCCAGCGCGTTACCTACTTCGTCCCCCTTCTCGCCTATCTCGTATAGGTCTGCTAGGAATTTAAGCGACCCGCCCACTTCTGTACCATGCAAAGCACGCCCCATACATAGCGTATCAAGGAACAGCTTAGGATGTATGTCGAATACCCAACTAAGAATAGCACCATCAAACACAGTGTTATGAGCCAGTACAGCACAGTTTGCCCAGTCGTAATTAGCATGTAGATAATCTTTAAGGGCATCATGATCTCCGCTTAGCCAAGAAGTGTCTCCTCCATTAACCTTTACCGATAGCCCTATTATTTCGAACTGATCATGCCTTATGTACTCTTCGGTAGTCAGCTTACGTAGAGAGAACTGTTTGTCGTAATAGGTTTCAAAGTCCAGCGTTATTATGTCCACACTATGTTGCCTCTTTCTTAGGTATTATTCGCAACTTCTTTTCCCACGTAGCGTTGTTCTTTTTCTCTTCAATAGCACTCTCGCCACTAGCATAAGTCTTTACTACGCCGCCTCTAGCTAAATACGTTTTAATATCTTCAGCTAAATTCTCACGTTGTATTTCTTTATCTGTCTTTTTCGTCACTGCTCATCTCCTGTAGATACTACCGCCGTAGATTAAAAACCTATCCGGCCCCGCTTTTATTTCCTTTGCCCCGCCGTAATGCCGCACTTGTAAATGGGTTCCGTTAAAACTAATTTCCCTGTTGGCGTGCCTAAATAACAAATTGTATTTATCTAAGTACGTGAAGAGTAAGTCACCGTTTTTATCTTCTGCGAGGAAGTGCCGTACCGGAACATCTTTGTATTTCAAGTGGGATACTAAATCCCACGGGTCTGTACGCTTAGCGGTAACGTCAACTGGCCTTAAATTCTGCAAGTCTAAACCCTGCACCAAGTGGTTCCCACTTCCGTTTGTTCTAGCAAATGCGTTTGCCATCATCATCTCCTGTTTAGATACGTACCTTTACAACTTTATGTATAGTTGTTTCTCTTAGAATAGCCTGCTCGAAATGTTCGCACTTCAAGCAGTACCATCCCACACGTTTCTGTGTCTCCATGTTTAAGACTTCTTCAGAAGTCTCCTTGCACTTAAGACACACGTTAGTGCTTAGGTCATTTGGCATTTAGCAAAACCTCTAACGCTCCGTCCCAACGTCTTTCTAAATCTTCTAGCCTACGAACAACGGCTAACAACTCTTGACCTAGCTCAACTACTTCTTCGGCATCGTCTTCGTTAAACTCTATTGTTACTTTCACTCGACCTCCCATGTAGACATAGCTTCATCGGCTGCGCGGTCGGCCATCTCTTGCTTGCGCTCTTCAGGAGATACGTAGTCTTCTTCCTGTGATAACAAGTACTCTTCTAGTTCAACCACTACTCTGTCTCTGTTCATCAGTGTGTCTCCTTAGTTATTCCGTCCCATGCTTCATCCATCAACTCGATGAAATCTTTTTTAGCCATTCCGTTAGACTTGTTTATCTTTATCAGTATCGCACTCAGCGTTACAGATACCAGTGCTACTGCACCGGGTTCTTCATCCACTTGATCAGTAATACACTCTATAATTTTTTCTTCTAAGTTTTTAAGTTTACTATTCATTAGCTTCGCTCTCCTGTATGTCTCTAAGAATTAGTCTTTTAAGTTCACCACGTTGGTTGCCCGTACACTTAGTTACTATTTTAATATCACTTAGCTTCAACTTGTAACTACTAACCTTCCAATACAAAGCAGCAAGAGGTTTAGTAACCAATTGATACGCCCATGTCTCCCCTTCATCATCTCTTATATAGAAGAGCAGGTCTGTCGGTAGCTCTACACTCATTGGTCTTGCCCCGTCATGTCATCCAAGTGTGCATCGATAACTGCTTGCTCTAGCTCTCGCTCCAGCTCTAGACGAACTGGGTCTACTACTTGACCTTGGTCGGCAATCTCCTGCCGCGTTCTTTCCAATAGTGATTCTAGTAATGCTGTCATACCCTTTTCTTCAATAATATTACCCATCATCGCTCTCCTAATTAGTTGTGGTGCGTGGTCTGTAGTGCGTGTTGCCCCACCCATTCAGGACACTCCCCCACTACTCACACGACTAACCTTAGCGCGGCTTACTCGGCAACGCATCACGCAGGAGGTAGGAACCTATTATGAAAGTTCAATACCGTGGTCGTGATCGTTAACTGAGGGTGTTTTGCTGAATATGCCCACCGCCCACTGGGACACGGGGTAGGAGACAAGAACCCCTACCACCTACAAATCTTTCTACTTACGAGTTATCCTGAAGGTATCGGCACAGTATATGTCCGACAACCTGTTCCTTACTCAGACCATCAAACCCAGTCTTTGACTCCACTGCGGTTACAGCGAGGCGTAGGGTGGAAGCCTTTACATGAACTATAGCTTCAACGGAACTTTCATCTGCTGTAAGTTGTCCCCCTCCCCAACGCTTTTGGGGAGCTACGTATTTCTCTCGCTGGTGTAATTTTTCTATCTCTTTATCCGTCATCTGTTGCCGCCGAGAGATTTTAGGTATTGCCTCCCTAACAGGGATGGGGGCAGGTGTATCAGGCCACGCATCGTCAAGCATTTTTTCTATCTCTTTACCCGTCATCTGTTGCCGCTGGATTGCAGCTAAAGAAAGCTGCGCTGCCTCTTTCGTCTTTCCCTTCGCCTCCCTTTTTTCTTGCAGTACTTTAATCCGTTTTTCTACTTCGTCTTCATGCCCTTTAACTAGTTCTCTAACTTCCACTACAGGCATAATGTGTGCTTGGTTAAATGCGTCTTTGTAGTCTGCGTCATTAGCCGTGAGAAAAGCTACTACGTGTGCCATAGCCTTCTTTTCATCATTCCAAACAATGTTGGCTGCAAGCCTATTCGCTTTTGCTCGTGGAGACTCCCCCTTAGGTTTAGGCTTAGCCATACCCTTAGGCTTATTCTTATTTTTATAGTAGCTAAGTGAAGACTTGGTGTTGCTTAGTTCTTTCTCTAACTCTTCTATAGTTTTATTCATCATCATCATCATCCTTAGTTTTTATAGGAACTTTCTAAACATCATACCTACCGCATCCACGTTATCTTCATTCACTACCCACGCTTCGCCTCGTGTATTTCTAATAGCGTTTATCTCTCTGTCTTGT
>Ga0208814_1000681_pt1 | contig 18879 bp, 20 predicted proteins | sample MalvirAntarct_55_FD_184253 | JGI IMG/M metagenome (GOLD analysis project Ga0208814, IMG submission 184253) | Marine viral communities from the Global Malaspina Expedition - Malaspina viral metaG Antarct_55 (SPAdes) (version 2) | ecosystem: Environmental > Aquatic > Marine > Oceanic | place...
GTGCGGTTGCGCAAGGAATGGCAGTTAATACGTTTTCCTCTGGTGTGGCTGACGTATTTTTCTCAATGAGCTACCAAACAACAGCATAACAACCATACGCCTAGTGGATTCTAGGCACAGACAGGAGAAAATAGAATGGCTTTAGAAAAAGTAATATCAGAAGACAAGATTGAGGTAGTTGGTGAATACCGCGCAGTACAGGTTCGCACTTGCACCAAAGTCTTAGAAGATGGCGTTGAACTATCTTCTGGCTACCACAGGCACGTAGTTAGCGCAGGACAGGACTACAGCACCGAATCTACAGAAGTACAGGCAATCTGTGCCGCTGTTCATACAGACGCGGTTATTGCCGCTTATAACGCTTCATTAGAGGAATAAAACAATGGCAGTAACTTGGACAATTTCAACCCTAGAACGCAACTCATCAGATGACGGTGTAGTTGTAGCACACTATCGAGCCTCAGATGTAGATGGCGACCACTCAGGCAGTAGCTATGGAACTTGCGGATTTACTCCTGACAGCACTGCTGAGGGCTACACAGCCTATGCAGACATTACTGAATCTCAGGCTATTGGATGGGTAAAGGATGACGTAGACGCTGACGCTATTGAAGCCTCTATAGCCTCACAAATTGCAGAGTCTAAAGCTCCTGCTGTATCTACTGGCGTTCCTTGGTAACTTGCTAAACTTAAAATGAGGATTAAAAAATGGGCGAGAAAAAAACAACTCCCATATCGATAAACGATACAGAATATTTATTTGAAGATATGACCCCGGAACAACAAACAATGGTAAATCATTGCGCTGATTTGGATCGTAAAATCAAATCTACTCAGTTTAACCTTGACCAACTGTCAGTAGGCAAAGAAGCATTTATTAACATGCTGAGTGAATCTCTCACACCTAGTGCGTAAAGGACAATAAATATGGCGCTTGTAGCCCTAGAATTACCTGCTGGCATCTATAACCACGGGACAGAGCTTGACGCATCTGGTCGGTGGATAGACGGCAATTTTATACGCTGGCAGAACGGCTCTGTGCGCCCTATTGGTGGGTGGACTTTACGTAAGGCAACGGCAACTGCAACTGCGCCAAGGGGCATGGTTGCGTGGATTGATCACGCTGCGGTAACACATATAGCTGTTGGTACGCACAACAAACTGTATGCGCTAAACCAAGGCTCTGCGGTCCAAGACATAACACCATCTGGCTTTACTGCTGGATCGGTTGATGCCCCTGCTAATTATGGATTTAGTGGTCAGACATACGGTAATGATCCCTATGGATCGCCAAGAGATGCTGCAGTACCAACACCAGCAACAACCTGGTCACTTGATACGTTTGGTCAGAACTTGGTAGCTTGTTCATCCTCTGATGGCAAGATATATGAGTGGCAGTTAAGTACCTCTGCAATCGCTCAAGTGCTTAGTAATGCGCCAACAGGCAATAACGCCATGATGGTAACAGATGAGCGTTTTGTATTTGCCTTGGCCTCTGGTGGTAATCCGCAAAAGATTAACTGGTCAGATCGCGAGAACAATAACCTCTGGTCGGCTGCAACGACAAATCAGGCAGGTGACATTGAGCTACAAACGTCTGGTGAGATCATGTGCGGTGTCCGTGTTAAGGGTTCTGCGTTAATACTAACGACCCTCGATGCACACTCAGCAACCTATGCTGGTCCTCCTTATGTTTACGCATTTGAAAGAGTGGGTAGTGCGTGTGGTGTGATTTCACCTAAATCAGCGGTTGCCGTTGATCAGGGTGCGTTTTGGATGGGTACAGGTAGCTTTTTCCAATTTAATGGCAACACGGTCCAAGAGATGCAGTGTGATGTCTCTGACAAGGTGTTCACTGATATTAACGAGGCGCAACGATCAAAAGTGTGCTCGATACACAACTCGCAGTTTGGCGAGGTTTGGTGGTTCTATCCATCAAATGACTCAAATGAGAATAACAGGTATGTTGTTTATGATTACAAGGAGGGCCATTGGAATGTAGGGTCTCTTGCAAGGACAACGGGAGTCGATTTAGGGGCGTTTAGATCACCTCTATGGTTTGATCCATCTGGCAACCTTTATAACCATGAGTTTGGCTTTGCGCACGATTCTGCGCCATTTGTAGAGTCTGGTCCCATCCTAATGGGTAGCGGTCAAAACATCATGAAGGTCAACGAGATTATCCCTGATGAAAAAACCCAGGGAGAGGTTAGTTTAACCTTTAAGACGCGGTTCTATCCTAACGGGGATGAGACCAGCCACGGTCCCTTTACATTAGGCAATCCTACTGGTGCAAGATTCCAAGGCCGTCAAGTGAGGATGGTGATTAATGGGTCTGAGCTAAATAACTGGAGGGCAGGCAATATGCGCCTTAATGTTATTGAGGGTGGTAGGCGTTGAGTTCGCAGTTACCGCCACCCATTGGTAATGATTGGAAGGTTTGGGGCAAGCGGTTAATTGATACGATGCAGCTAACACAGTCGCAGCTAAAGTATTTTTTAACGGGTGACTCAGCCATTAACGAGGGATTGATCCTGTGGAACAGCACAGGCTATCCAGTAATATCCAAAGCAAATGCGTATCGGCAAATATTATTAGAGGGTGGCTGCGGTCAGTTCTATGCAACGCAAACACAAACAGCCTCTAACGCTAACACAGCTACTGCGATTACCTTTAACAGCGCGGCAGCGGCAGATGGTCTTGCGATCAATGGCTCGGATGCGACAAAAATCAACGTCACAGAGCCAGGATTGTTAAAAGTAGACATCACAGCACAAGCAACCTCCAGCTCAAGTTATACAGGGTACTTGTGGATAAATGTAAACGGTACAGATAGCTTTGCGGTCAAGAAGTCAGTTAATGGTGATGACACGATTACTCACACAGCTTTAGTTACGGTTGGCGCTGGTCATTACCTTAAAGTTATGTATGCGGTATCAAACACGGGTCTGACGTTGCCTAACACAGCGGCATCATCACCGATTCCAGCTATACCTGCAGTGCAAGTCGCTATTAGTCGCTGCAAGCAGTAATGAACCTCAATGATGAGCTTACTCGTTGCAGACCTTGGATAGAGTCAGCACTTGAGTACTCTGGCGGCACTCATTTATACGAAGACATCGTGCAGGGCATTATTACTGGACGAATGCAGTTCTGGCCTGCAGAGAAGGGCTGTGCCGTAACAGAGATTATTGTATTCCCACGAAAAAAGATTTTTCACATATTTCTAGCCGGTGGTGAGAAGAATCAGATTACCGAGATGGATGACTCTGCGGTTGAGTTTGCACGGCAGCAGGGCTGCACAGGCATGACAGTCGCAGGTCGCAGAGGTTGGGCAAGGGTTTTAAAAGAACAAGGGTGGACAGAGGCGTTCACAACACTAGCAAAGGATATTTAATATGTCAGGTGGAAAAGGCGGTAGCCAAACAACACAGGTAGAGATCCCTTCATGGATTCAGCAGCCATCGATACGGAACATGGCAAGAGCAGAGGCTCTACAAAAGGTAGGTTATCAACCATATATGGGTCCTGATGTAGCTGGATTTACTCAGCCACAGCAACAGGCAATGCAAAGTAATCTTGATGCAGCATCTGCATTTGGTTTGGTTGATCCTAACCTAGAAGCAATGGCAGGTATGCCAGCCACTAGTTTTTTCAACGGTGTCGAAGGTTATTCATCGGCTCCTGCGTATCAAAATGCTGTTGCAGAACTTGAGAGGACGAATCCAAATCAATCAGCGCAATATGACAAGTTATTTGTACAAGAGGGCCAACAAGGTAATTCTGTGCCTGGCGGGCTTGGCGTTCCTGGCGTTGCTGGCGTTGCTGGCTCTGTGCCAAATTTTGCCTCAAATACCCCAGGCTTTAGTTTTAACCCGTTAGATTATTCAATGTTTAATCCAATGCCTTATGGTGAGGTTGGTATGCCTGAAGGTGTTGACGTTGAATTGGGTAACAATACTGAGGAGTTTTTGACTGCCGCTGACCTAGAAGCTGCGCTACAAGGCTACCAAACGGTCAACAGTTTTACCCCTTATGATGATGCACAGTTACGTCAAGATATTAATTCACGCTTTGAGTCATTTAATCCAGCAGCACAAGACCTTAGTGGATATGCAACAACTAACCAACTAAACACTGCGCTAGATGGCATTCCTAGCTATCAGCCACAAGATTTATCAGGTTACGCAAGGACTTCTGATTTGTACGATGACAGTCAATTGCGAACAGATATAAATTCAAGGTTCACCAACATACCTGGTTTTGATTCAACGGGCTTACAAGCACAAATAACGGCTAACCAGCAGGGTCTTGCAAACTTACCTGCTGCTCAAGCACCTGATCTGTCTAATTACGCAACAACAGCAGCACTAAGTGATGCGATAGGCGGTATTAACGCCTATGATGACTCAGGTATTAGGGATTTAATCAGCGGTAATACCGCTGCAATAGGAAATGTTCCAAGCTATCAGGCACCTGACTTGAGTAATTATGCTCAAATGGGCGATCTTTATGATGACTCCCAAATACGCAATGACATAAATTCAAGGTTTGCGAATTTTAATCCAAATGTTGATCTTAGCGATTACGCAACAAATGAATCAGTAGCCAATCAATTTAATAACTTTAACCCAACTAGCCCAGCACCGTATGATGATTCCAATATTAGAGACTTGATTAGTGGCAACACTAATGCAATTGGTAATATCCCAACACCTAATCTATATGATGACTCCAATATTAGAGACTTGATTAAGGGAAATAGTAATGCAATCGGTAATATTCCGACACCCGACCTTTATGATGACTCCAATATTAAAAATTTAATTAGAGAAAATCAAAATGCAATTGGTAATATTCCAGCACCTGATCTATATGATGACTCTAATATTAGAAATTTGATTAGTGGCAATACTAATGCAATCGGTAATATTCCAAGCTATCAGGCACCTGATCTTAGTAATTATGCTCAACGATCTGAGCTGTATGATGATTCTCAGTTACGCAATGACATGAACAGTCGATTTAGTAACATACCGCAGTTTGATGCCAGTAGTTTGCAATCGCAGATATCAGCAAACCAACAGGGCCTGTCAAATCTGCCTACTGTTTCGCCACCTGATCTCTCGCAATATGCAACGACTAATGATCTAACATCAGCAATTAACGGCATACCACCTGCTCAAATGCCTGACCTTTCAGGGTATGCAACAACTGGTGATTTAACATCGGCAATCTCTGGCATACCTCAGTTTGACGGAACAAATTTACAGAATCAGGTTGCTGCCGCCCAAGCAGCAATTGGAAATATTCCACAGTTTGATAGTTCAGGATTACTTGCTGCTATTGGAGCTAATCAGAGCGCAATATCAGGTATTAACACATACGATGATACGCAGCTTCGACAAGACATCAGTAATCGTTTTGACAACTTCAATCCGAATGTTGATCTATCCAATTACGCAACAAATGCAAGTGTTGACACACTCTTTAATAATCTACCAACACCTTCAGCCCCTGATCTGTCTAATTACGCAACAACACAAGATTTAAATACTGCAATTGGTGGTATCCCGCAGTTTAATGCAGCAAATTTACAGAACCAAATTATTGCTAACCAAACAGCAATTGGAAATGTTCCACAATTTGATTCTAGCGCGATACAAAACCAGATTAATGCCAATCAACAGTCAATAGGTAATATTGCACAATATGATGACACACAACTTAGAAGTGATTTTAACTCTAGGTTTGATGGTCTATCACAATTTGATCCAACAAGCCTACAGGCTCAAATTTCAGCTAATCAACAAGGTCTAAGCAATATTTCTGCGTTTGACCCAAGTTCATTGCAGGCACAAATATCAGCTAATCAACAAGCTGCAAACAATTATACTCCCTACGATGACAACGCTTTGCAATCTCAAATCATGGCCAATCAACAGGCTATCAGTAATGTCCCACAATTTGATGCAAGTGGGTTGCAGGGTCAGATCAGTGCCAATCAACAGGCTATCGGTAATTTTTCACAATTTGACGGAAGTGGGTTGCAGAATCAGATCAATGCTAACCAACAAGCCATTGGAAATATTCCACAATTTGATGCAAGTGGATTACAAAGTCAGATTAATGCCGCTCAACAGGCTATTGGTAATGTTCCACAATTTGACGCAAGTGGATTACAAGGTCAGATTAGTGCTAACCAAGCAGCAATTGGGAATATTCCACAATTTGACGGAAGTGGGTTACAGAATCAGATTATTGCCAACCAACAGGCTATTGGAAATATTCCTCAGTTTGATTCTAGCGCGATACAAAACCAGATCAATGCTAACCAACAAGCCATTGGAAATGTTCCTCAGTTTGACGCAAGTGGGTTACAGAATCAGATTGCCGCTAACCAAGCAGCAATCGGTAATGTTCCACAATTTGATAGTTCAGGAATACTCGCTGCTATTGGAGCTAATCAGAATGCAATTTCAGGTATTAACACATACGATGACTCGCAGCTACGCCAAGACATCAACAATCGTTTTGACAACTTTACGCCGAATGTTGATCTATCTAACTACGCAACCAACGAGCAACTGAGCCAAGGTTTACAAAATCTGCCAACACCTTCAGCACCTGATCTGTCTAATTATGCAACAACTGGTGATTTAAATACTGCAATTAGTGGATTGCCAACATATCAAGCGCCTGATCTAAGTAATTATGCAACACAGTCTGATTTGTCAAACATCAACACTTATGATGACTCGCAGCTACGCCAAGATATTAACAATCGTTTTACTAACTTTACGCCAAATGTTGACTTGTCTAACTACGCAACCAACGAGCAATTGCAACAAGGTTTAGGTGCTTTCACGCCATACAGTGATGAGGCATTACGTGCTGATATTAATGCGCGGTTTGGCAATATTGCAACTTTTGACCCAAGTGGATTACAAGCGCAAATACAAGCATTACAGAGCATTTACAATGGAGTAACGCCTACAGCTCCACCAACGATCAACCCATCGTTGTATTCTGATCCGTACCTTGGAGGAGGTGGTGTTTATTCGCCACCAACAACGAAAACATTTACTTCACCGATGACGAGTTCTTACCCAGTTTCGCAGGGTCTAAGTTTCGCCCCAAAAGGAATTTAATCATGGCTAATGGCGCAAAATCTACCGTTCAAACAGCAATGACACCGCAAATGCAACAAAAGATGGGACCACAGATACCTTTACAAAACGGTGGTCAGACAATGGACGACCCATCGCTTTATTCTGATCCAAACCTTGGAGGAGGGATTAACCCTTTGCCACCAACAATACCGAATGTACCTCCACCAACGGTAAACCCAAATCCTCCAACTGCTGTAAATCCTGCAGAGCCAGGAGTACGTGGACCAAATGTTTTTGCAAACGCAGCACAAGGGTTAAATACTGCAATGGCAGGTGCTCAAAGTGAGACGGGCTATCGACCAGACAGGGTTTATAATTCAAGATATCGCGCACAATCAGCGGGAGTGAATCCAACTGTAACTGCAAACGATGTGACTGCTAATCAGTTATCAACTACTGATCTAAGCCCATACTCCAATCCTTATCAAAACCAGGTCATTGATTACACGCTAAATGATTTAAACAAAGCGCGGCAAATGCAAATGAATCAGGTAGGAGCCAACGCCTCTGCAAGTGGTGCATTTGGGGGTTCTCGTCAGGCTTTAAGAGAGGCAGAGACAAACACTGGCTTTTACGATCAGGCGGCAAGGACATCGGCTAATTTACGTCAGCAAGGGTTTAATCAAGTACAGGGGATGGCACAAACAGACATTGCTAATAAACTTAGAGCAGACCTTGCTAACCAACAGGCAAATCTGCAATCCGGTACGTCTACTGCAGGGTTTCAAGCGCAAAATCAACTGGCTAATCAAACGGCTGCAAATCGTGCAATGGAGTTTGGTTTGGGTCAGCGTCAGGCGGCTCAAATGGCTAACCAAAGCGCAGGTCTAGCGGGATCACAACAAAGATTGGCAGCGGGTAATCAGCTTGGCAACCTATCCAATTTAGGCTTTGGCATGGGTCAGCAGCTACAAGGTAACCTGGCACAAGATGGTGCAATGAAACAAGGCATTAACCAGCTATTAATCGATGCGGTGAAGAATCAGTTTAATCAGCGATCACAAGCACCATTTCAGTCTATAGGATTGCTCTCTCAGGCACTTGGCGCATCACCTGTACCTCAAACATCAACAACCACGAAACAGCCTGGATTGTTTGATTACTTAACCCTCGCATCAGGAATGTAAGGAAATAAACGATGTATGACCCAGAAAAAGATGCAGAAGAAAAAGCACGTAAAATTGCTCAAAAACTTTTTATAGAGCAAAACGCTAAAAAAGACCTCGACAGCACAATGCGGTTACCAAAAATTGATGTGCCACCCCCTGCGATTACTGCACCAGAGCCTCCTCAAACGATGATGGATCAAATGCAACCATACCTTCAACAGCTTGGTCAAAACGCGCAAAGTTATACCCAAGGCTTTATGGCGCCTGGTATTGACCCAGTACAGCGCGGTGGCGGTCCTATGCAGCCAAGCTCAATCCCAATGGCGGCATATGGTCAAGGTTTGCTTGGTCAAATGGGTCAAGAACCAAAAGAAAATAAAGATAGCGACATGATGAAGCTAATAATGAAAGCAATGATGGGAGGTGGGTAATGGGACCAGTTATGCCACAAGTGCAACAGAAGGAAGAGGAAAAAATGGGCCTTTTGGATAGGCTAGGAAAAGGTATTCAGACTATGCGCGCTGATCCTGAAAGAATGGCTCGATTGCAAATGGGCTTTAACTCTATGCGCTTAAACCCTGATCAGGGCATAGCCGCATCTGCAGCTAATACTATCAAGATGGCACAGCAAAAAAGACAACTAAATACTGATGCAACGGCAACTATGAAGTTTCTGGAATCAAGGGCAGCAACTGATCCAATGGCTGCACAAGCGTTAGGGGCAATTAAAGCAAACCCATCAATGGTAAAAGACATTATGGGCGCATATTTGTCTGGGCAATTTAAGTCACCGCATATGCCTAAAAACATTGGCTCTATACAGACGGCCCAAGAGGATATTGTCCAAAATGGTGCTGTCGTTGTTAAGAAAGGTGGGCAATACACTTATAATTTAAACCCCAACTCTGCAACAGGTGAGCAATACAGCCTGGTTCCATTGTCTGGTTCTGGCATCACAGAGGACGCCAAGAATAAAAATATGTTAACGCAGCAGAAAGCTGAATGGGATATGTCGCAAGGGCTTAAAAAGGGCGAGGAAGTATTTAAGCAGTTTTCTCTTATTGATCGCCAAATAGAAGACTTTAAGCGAGTCGGTCAACTGGTTGACGAAGGTGCAAAAACTGGCTTTATACGAAAGTTCTTGCCGTCAACCGATGCGGCAACTTCTGAACTGCGTAATATTACAAATAAAATGGGTATTGATATTATCAATTCCGCTACGTTCGGTGCGCTAAGTGCCACTGAGCTACGGCTGGCTTTAGAAACGGGCTTTGATTCGAATCTATCAGGCGATCAACTTGTTGAGTATATTCAAAATAAGATTGCTGCCCAAACTAAACTCAGAAATGCATTAATGCCTGAAATACAAATGCTTCTTGGAGGCTCTGGCCTAAAAGCCTACGCTGACTACAAGATTGATAACAGAAAACGTCATGACGCGGCACAAGATGCTTTTAGCGCATTGAAGCAATTAAATCCCAGCCTTACAGCTTTAGAGTACAGAGATTACAATTTAGAAGAGCGTGAAGGACTGATGCGAGATGGCGGTTTATTATGAGTAATTTTTTAGAAAATCTTCGTCAAAAAAAGGCTGGAGGCAATCCACCGATAGAGTCTGCAGCGCAACCGGAAGGCTCTTACCTTGGTAATTTAGGTCGCACTACCGTTGGACAGGGCTTGTTGCTTGGTCTAGGTGATGAGTTAGAGGCTGGCTTTAGAAGTGCTGCGTCAAGATTCACTGATGAGCCTCGCGCCTACAAAGAAATCCGTGACGAGGTCCGCAAAGAGATAAAGCGATTTCAGATTGATAACCCTGGCGTTGCAATTACCGCAGAGGTTGTTGGTGGGTTAGTGCCTACCGTTGCCGCTATGGTTACAGGTGTTGGCGCGCCTGCGGCTGCAGCAAATGCATCTAGACTTGCCTCATTAGCAAAAAGAGTGAGCCGCGCTGCACCCGTTGGGGGAACCGCTGGTTACGGGTACTCCGAAAGCGACACTATTGGCGGCCAGGCTTTAGGCGCAACCACTGGCGCTATTACTGCTGTTGCTGCATCTGAGGCGCTGCGAAAAGTTGGTCAGGGCGCTGGCATGGGCTATGGTGCATTGCAAACGGCGTTGCGAAACCGATTTGGCAATCAATACGCTGGGAAGGTTACAGAGTACCTCAATAAGCTGAGAGAGCGCACCGGCAAAACTATTGATGAGACAGTAGATGATGTCCGTAATGGTGGCGTAATGGCTGAAGATGACGCGCTGCCAGCAAGCTTACGTGGCATTGCATCTGAAGGTGGAGGGGCTGCTGGGGACATAAAAATTGCAGCCAAGGGTCGTGTAGATCAAACGATGGGGCAAGCTCGTGACGAGGTAAGAACCGCTTTAGCGCCAGGAGTGTCAGGAACAAATGTTGCGCTGGCTCAAAAACGTGCCAATCAAGAATTAAAAGACTATCAAGGCGACGAGTACGGCGCCATTTACGCTGACGCGCCAAAGCTTGCGGAGCCTGTTAAGCAAAAAATGTTTGGTCAGCTAAGAGTGAACACTAGACTACGCCGCTCGATGGAAGAGCTTTACGAAGCCGAGGCAGGAAATAATCCTAACCTAAAGCCGTTGTTTGGCGATAAAGTTGACCCAAAAACTGGAAAAACATACTTTGCCTTTTTACGTGAGCCAACCCTAAAAGACGCAGAGCAAGTTAGGCGTATTCTAAAGGAAATGGAGTCTAATAAATATGCAGGCTCTAATCCTAGCCCAGCCATTGCTGTTGAGTTAGGTGAGGCAGAGTCAGTTTTACGAAAAGCTCTTGACAAGGCCAGCCCAAGACTTGCGGTAAACCGTGAAAATTATTCTGCGCGTGAAGCTTTTAACGCTGCGTTTAAGTTAGGCAAGCAATCGCAAGGCGCTAGCAGTGATGATCTTGCCAACATATTGGATGATTTAAATCCTGATGAGATTAAAGCGTTTAGAGCAGGGTATTACCAAACAGTTAAACGAGCGCTATCTGACAGAAAAGGGTCATTCCCTGCACAAGCTGGAGGACTTGATAGAGCAAAGTCTGGACCAAACGAAATCATGAAGACTATTTTGCCTGAAGATCAAGCTGACAGTGCGATTGCAGCATTGGCTCGTGCAGGTCGAGCGCAACAAAACAACGCAGCAATTAAGCCTGCGGGTAACTCAATGACGCAATTTACTAATGAGGCCACTAAAGAAATGGGCGCGGTTGGCAAGGTCGCGGCTATTAGTGAGGCGTTAGCTATGCCTACCCCTGGCAATGTTAGTCGTGCTGCGGTGGCTTTGACACCAGAAGACCTTGGGTTAAATAATCAACAAAAACGTAAAGTGGTTGAAATTTTATTTTCAGAAAACCCTGATTTAGTCCGTGCCGCTTTAACTGATGAGACAGCCTTTGGTGTGCTAAACCAAAAAGTGATTAACATTGCGAACCGCTTAATGCAGGGCGCTGACAATGTTGTGCAGCGACAAGCCCCCGCTGGTCTCATAGAAAACCTTTAAATAAACCTTCTCATTGTACCGTCTTAACTGGCGGTCTTTCTCGTGGAAAAATATATGGAACTCAAAAAGCTTACTGAAGATGACATTAAGTCAATTGCAGCAGACGCGGTAGACAATGCTGAAGATTTTGTGAACTCAGAGATTGTCAGTGATCGCCTTAAAGCACAGCGATACTATGACGGAAAGGTTGATATTGGCGAGGAAGATGGCCGCAGCAAAGTGGTGGCGACCAAGATAAGGGACAAGATACGCGCCATAAAGCCCAGCCTAATGCGAGTGTTTTTAAGCACTGACAAGCCGGTTGAGTTTGCTCCAATGGGTCCAGAGGACGCACAGTTTTCAGAACAGGCCACTAAATATGTCAATTACAAATTTAACTCTCTAGGTGGATACAACGTCCTCTCTGATGTGTTTTCTGATTCGCTGCTGAAAAAATGTGGCGTAGTAAAGTGCTATTGGAATGTTGAGAAAAAGTCAGAGACCTACGACCACCAGGACCTTCCTGATGAAGAGTTTAGCCTCATTGTAAATGACCCTCGCGTTGATGTTATTGAACATAGTGAAAGCATTGAAATTGACGTCGATCAAATGGGTATGGAAATGCAGCGCGCAACCCACAATGTCAAGATATCTGTTACTGAAGAGTATGGCGATTTAGTGATTGAAAGCTTACCCCCAGAGGAGTTCTTTATTTCTTCTGAGGCAACTTCCCTGGAAGATGCTTACGCGGTTGTCCACAAGCGTGAAGTTCGTGTTGCTGACCTAGTGGCAATGGGTTATGACTTTGATCTTGTGTCTGAGTTAAGCGGCCATGACACCGATAACTTTCAAGACGAGGAGCGCTTTGAGCGTCAAAACTTTAGCTTTGATGATGAAGAGCAAATGCTTGACCCGTCTATGCGAATGGTCATTGTTTCTGAAGTCTATATGAAGATAGATGTTGATGGCACCGGCGTTCCTAGCATGCACAAAATTCTATTAGGTGGCGGGTCTGACGAATTGCTCGACTTTGAGCCTTGGGGTGATCTACCTTTTGCCATGTTTCAGCATGATCCAGAGCCACACTCGTGGGTCGGCAACTCACTTGCAGATATTCTCTTTTCAGAACAAGACGCAGCAACAGCGATGCTCCGTGGCGTCCTTGATAACGTGGCACTAACCAATAATCCGAGAACAGAAATTGTTGAGGGTATGGTAAATATTGATGATTTTTTAAACAACGAAATCGGCGGGGTAGTTCGCACGAAGAGCGGCGGTTCTGTTATCCCGTTAACTGTCCCATTCGTCGCAGGACAAACCCTTTCTGCCGTAGAGTATTTTGATGCTCAAATCGACCAAAAAACAGGCGTATCAGCAGCCTCTTCTGGCCTAGACCCTAATGCACTCCAGAACACTACCGCAACGGCTGTGAATGCCACTGTGCAGGGCGCGGCAAGTCAGATCGAGGTAATGGCTAGGAATCTAGCGGAGGGCGGTGTATCCCAGCTTTTCAAGCTTATGTTGAAGCTCACAATTGAAAATTGCGACAAGATCGAAATGATGGCAATAGCTGGCAATGACTATATGCCTATTGACCCACGATCTTGGAACAAAGAAATGGACGTAACGGTCAATGTCGGTTTAGGCACGGGCAGAGAAGGGGAGCGTTTAGGCGCACTGCAGCAGGCGTTAGACATGCAGGTTCAAATATTTACTCAGTACGGTGTAGGTAATGGGCTAGTGGGTATGACCGAGATTAGAAACACTTTAGCCGATATGTTGGCCCTGGGTGGGCTGCGTAATGTTGACAGATACTTCAAGCCAATGTCAGCAGACCAAGAAATGCAAATGCTAGCACAACAAGGTCAAGAAGAGCAGCCAATGGATCAGGCGGCAGCTTACTTGCAAGCGGAGCAGATTAAAGCCCAGGCTAAATCACAGACAGATATGGCCAAACTACAAATCGACGCTCAAAAAGCGATTGCTACTGATGATCGTCAGCGCGATCAGATGGACCAGGATTTGCTTGTAAAGGCCGCTGAGATTTACGGCAAGTACCAAACCAATGTAGATGTAGCTGGCGTTAGACAGGCGCAGGCGCAGCCTAGATACCCTCAAGATACCCCAGTGCAGGCAGTGACCGGTGGTAGATTTTGAATAATAAAGAAAAAGCTCAAAGATACACGCGCCTATCAAAGGATGATGTATTTATTGAGCTTCTACAAGATGTCAGAGATGACGCAGTCAGCGTCTTTCTGGAGCAGTCTCGCAATGACGAGGCGATTCACCTGGCGCGCAATTTAATTGATGCGCTTAACTCAATCGAGACCAAGATCAACTCCATAAAAATGGCCGATCTTGTCGATGACAAAAGGAAAACAGGACCGTGGAAACGACTGAAACCAATCTAGACGGCAGTATTGAATCTGCCGCAGAAGCTCTGCTAGCGCCAATCGAAACCGAAGAAACTGAGACTGAAGAGGAACAGGTAGCTCCTGAAGAATCTGATGAGGAAGAGAATGAGGAATCGGAGCAAGAGCAAGAGCATGAAGAAGACGAAGACGACATTACCGAGGACGATGACGACACAGAAGACGATGCCGTTCCTGAGAGTCAGTCTTTCACCGTTAAAATAAATGGTGAGGAAAAGACTGTAACTCTCGACGAACTCAAGCAAGGATTTTCAGGTCAGAAATATGTCCAAAAAGGGATGCAAGAAAACGCCCAGGCGCGCAAGCAGACTGAGCAAGTTTATAACGCCCTTTTAGAATCTCGTCAGCAAGTAACTAATCTTTATCAAAAACTGCAAAATGGAGGCGCTGCTCGTCAACCTGTCAAGCCAGACTTAGCAATGCTAGACACCGATCCAATCGGGTATGTCGAAGCAAATGCTCGTTATGAGAATGACATGGGGGCCTACCAAAGAGAGATACAGCAATTTCAACGGGTACAACAAGACCAACTACACGCCCAAAATTTAGCAATGGATGCTCATCGTTCACAAGAAATGACTCGACTCTTAGAAATCATGCCCGACTTGAAAGACCCGTCTAAAGGCAAGGTTATGCGAGAGCAGATGTTAGAAGTGGGCAATGAGTACGGCTATTCAGGACAGGAAATCTCTGCAATTGTCGATCACCGTGCTATTCGAGTTTTGGAAGATGCTAGAAAGTATCGCGAAATATTAGCTGGTAAGTCTAAAGCCGTTGAAAAAGCGACTCAAAAGAAGAGAACGCAGCCGTTAAAAGCAGGATCGAAAAAGAAAAGTTCCTCGCAGAAAGAGCTTCGGACGAAACAAAACCGACTGAAAAACACAGGTTCAATTGATGATGCGGTTGCATTGTTATTGTCCTAATTTAACTTGATTTGAGGAAATTAAAATGGCACAGCCAAGTAATACTTTTGACAGCTATGACGGCGCTAATTCGATACGAGAAGACCTCTCGGGAGTTATTGAATCGGTAAGCCCAGAGGAAACCCCGTTCTACTCAGCTTGTAAGAAAACCAAAGCAACTGCAACTTTGCATGAATTTCAGACTGATGCTTTACGATCAGCTGGAGCCAATGCTCATATTGAAGGTGATGCAACTACTGCCGAAGCACGGACTGCAACAACTCGTCTTGGCAACAGAACGCAAATCTTTAAGAACGCAGTCGTTATACCCGACACTGACTCTGGTTTGACCAAAGCAGGAAAGGCATCAGAAATGGCCTACCAAGTCGTGAAGGTCGCAAAAGAGCAAAAATTAGACATAGAATTGAGTCTTTTTGCTAACAACGCCAGTGTAGGTGGTAACGCCACTACTGCTAGAGAATTAGCAGGTGCTCCATGCTGGATGACCAGTAATGATAGTTTCCTAACTAACTCTAGTGGCGCTGCTCCTAACGGAACTGGAGGGGCTAGAACTGACAACGGTTCTACACGAACCCTAGACCAAGCTCTTTTTGACACTACTATGGAGTCAATTTGGACTGCAGGTGGTAACCCAGATACGGTTTACCTCTCGCCTTTCCAAATGAACAAGGCTCTTGGGTTCACTGGTAACAACAACCAGCGTTCACAAGTACAAGCTGGTGATAAAAAAGTGGTTAAGTCATTAGACGTTTACGTCACGCCTTGGGGCACGGTTGAATTTCAGCCAAGCCGTCTAATTCGTGGCCGTGATGTATTCATTTGTCAGAACGACATGTGGAACGTAGCTGTGTTGCGTCCAACCAAGAACGTAGAACTAGCGAAATCTGGTGATAATACTACGAGACAGGTTGTAACAGAGTTGACTCTTGTTTCTAAGAACGAAGCAGCGTCAGGAATCATCTGTGATTTAACTGCGTCTTAATTGTTGTAAGTAAAGCCTCACCCTTTCGGGGGTGGGGTTTTTTATCTAGGAGTCAATAGAGGAAATAGTGATGCCAATAGTCAAAGGTAAAAAGTACGCATACACGCCAGCAGGTAAATCTGCAGCGGCAAAAGCAAAAAAAACGCCTGCTAAGAAGACAAGGAAAAAGTAATGCTGATCAAAGAAAAGATTATTCCTACAGAAAAGGGAATCGAAATTCACAAACAGTATGACAACAACGTCTATCTTGATGAGGTGAAGCAGATTAGAGACCAGGGGCTTGGTCAGACAGGGGAGAACCGTCTTGTCGGTAGGATACCCGTTCATTTGGTCGCCCAGTGGGTAAAAGAAGCCGGTCTTAAATGGTCCGACACAGAAGCAAAAAAAGACCTAATTCATAAAAAAATGTTATCAGGTGAGTTTGATGCATTTCGCGTGTGGAAAGGTACTTACTAATGCGAGAAGTTAACGAGTCGCTAATACGCCTAGAGATGCATGAGAAACAGTGCTTAGAGCGGTACGAGGGTATACAGCGCTCATTAAATGAAAGCAAAACTAGGTTTGATAAAATGGACAAAATGATAATGGCGATGTATCCCTTTGTCATAGCTGCAATCGCTGCAGCAAAGTGGCTTTGATATGGATGACTTTAAGTATTTCAAAATAGAAGAGTTTGACTGCCAAGAAACGGGCGAGAACAAAATGTCACCCAATTTTATTAAAAAGCTAGATTTACTTCGTGGTGCGTGTGGGTTTTCATTTCAGATTACCAGTGGCTACAGGTCGCCCAATCACAGCCTAGAAAAAGTTAAAAAAACGCCAGGACAGCACAGCCTTGGTCTGGCGGCTGATGTCTATGTAAGTGGAGGCCGTCAGCGTATGCAACTAGTCCGTCACGCTACTGCCCTTGGATTTAACGGCATTGGCGTTTCTAAGGCATTTGTTCACGTTGATATCAGAGAAGACAAGAGCGTCTTGTGGTGCTACTAATATTGAGGAAAAAATATGTCTGATAACACTATTTCAATACCAACCTGGGCGCTACCCTTGGTGGTTTCATTATTTGTCGGAGCTATTTCATACGGTGCCGCACAAGCGAACGCAGAGGCTACTACAGCCGATGTAAAGCGCATAGAGGTCATTGTCAAGGAGACCGCTAAAGCGGCTCAGATCAACGGAAAAAGCCAGGCTGTGACAGCAACTAAAGTCGAGGCTATTGTTAAGTCGCTGGCGAGGCAAGAGAAGATTCAAGAGCAAACGAATAAGCAGATACAGGCGCTAGTACAAGCGTTGTTGGCTAAATAATGTTAGCGCATTTGATTGGACCAATAACTGGATTGCTTGAAAAAATTATCCCAGATGCAACTGAGCGACATCGCATAGCATTTGAACTGAATACTCTTGCGGAAAAACATGCACAAGAGCTTGCCAAAGGTCAACTGGCTGTTAACGCCGTCGAAGCTGCACACAAAAATTTATTTGTTAGTGGTTGGCGTCCAGCTGTCGGTTGGTGTTGCTGCATTGCTCTCATGTATTCGACAATTGTAGCGCCCATTTTGGGCATTTGGTTTACCGTACCGCCAGTGGATAGCTCACTGCTAACAACGGTGCTTTTAGGTATGTTAGGGCTTGGTGGATTACGGACTATTGAAAAAACAAAAACTGTAGCGAGAAACAAATAATGAGACACTTTTCTGACCTAAAAAAAGTAGCTGTTATGGCTTTTTTTGCAGCTTTTTCAGTGGCTATTTGTGCCTATTATTTTTAGATAAACCCACGTAGTTTTAAAGCTATACAAATACGAATACCGGTCAAACACCGGTCAAAACAAGCATTTTTGACGTTATATTGGTCTAAGCCATTGATTTTAAACAAGATTAATGGGGTGGACGACGGGGATTGAACCCGTGGCATTGACGGTGAGTGTCGGCCAGTGTCGGCTACAAGCCGCATGAATGCTGACTTCTTATTTTTGCAAACCGACACTAAGCGACATTAACCGATATACCACCGGTCAAAACACCGGTCACCGAAGACGTTTATGCTCGGTTCCTGGTAGCGGTTCAAACTGCGAAAAATCTTTGTCAGATGCGTACTCGTCAATCCATTCCGCATACGTATTTAAAAACACAGCAGTAGAGTGCCCTAATTGCTTTGCAGCTAATGGCGGTAATACGCCCTTTGAAAGTAATTCAGCGGCTCTTGTGTGGCGACAGGCGTAGGGTTTTCGGTAATGAATTTGCTTGCGTTTATGCGCTTTTTGCCAGGCTCGATTAAAACGCCTAGTGTCTTTGTAAAAACCACCGTTTTCGTTGACAAAAAAGTAAGGAGAATCGATGCGTAGCGGCATCATCTTCATGGCCTTTCTAACCCACAACGGTACATAGACCTTTCTGCGATGACCTGTCTTGGTAGATTCAACTAGCTTTCCTCTTACTATCTGCTGGTGAACGTGCCAGTGCTCCCCGTCGAAGTCATTTCGCAGCAATCCTTTAATCTCCCCAGGGCGAAAGCCAGCGCCAAACAGTAACGCAAAATAAACATAAACATCACCACTAAAGCAGGACATTATCTTGTCACGCTCAACTGGCGTGTAGCGGTCAATTGGCTTAGTTTGAGCCTTTTTAATTTTAATGATCGCCCCTGGGTTTGGGAAGACCTCGGCATAATCAAGAACGCCGCGTAACGGTCCAAGCACGTTGTCACGGGTCTTGCTTGACGCATCGATTCTACTGAGAGCTAACTTGATTTCACGAGTGGTAATGGACG
>Ga0208814_1000682_pt1 | contig 18823 bp, 22 predicted proteins | sample MalvirAntarct_55_FD_184253 | JGI IMG/M metagenome (GOLD analysis project Ga0208814, IMG submission 184253) | Marine viral communities from the Global Malaspina Expedition - Malaspina viral metaG Antarct_55 (SPAdes) (version 2) | ecosystem: Environmental > Aquatic > Marine > Oceanic | place...
GTGTATAGGTCTCCAATATGTTCCTCCAAAACTGCCTAATTGGAACATTTCTCTCGGTGTTAAATTAGGTCTAAATTCAGGATAATCCTTAAATATAATCTCTCCACTACTATTTTTATTAGGCATATTATAATTATCCTATATTTTATTGTAGAATATTTTACTGTAAATATTATTTGGCACTTATATAAACAGATAATACGATTGTAATATAATCATAGTATCATGGATCCGAATATTATAGTAGTTATTTTTGTCGTAGTAGTAATCATAGTCGTTTGTTTCATATTATGTTCATGTGTATGTCTAGATTAATAACAAACACCCAGGTACAATCAGAATTGTGCGAGCGGTTCCTTTTTTTAAGTTCGTGATAATTATTCATATTTTCAATAATTATCGTGTAAATTCGATTAACTAGCTTAGATGCTTTACATATTACATATTTTATCCAAACAGAGTAGATACCCATTTATCAGTAATAGATGGGGTTTTTTGTTCGGTAACTGAAAACCCAGGGTATGGATTCACTTCTATTATTTTACCATCTTCAAAATAAGGAGTCATCAAATCATTTGTCATGTAATCTATTCCAGAAAAATTCAGTCCTAATATTTTATTAATTTGCAAAAACATATTTATATTGAATGGATGTATTTCGTAATCTTCTATATATTTTTGTTTTCCACCATTTGATATACCAACCACATTAGACACTTTTATTTCTTTTTTTAATTCTAGTATATTGTCTAGTTCATATCCTTGTTGATGCATCAATTCTTCATTTATTATTGTAATAGGTTTTACTTCATATTTTTTCGGATATATATTAATCAATTCACGGATAGTAGAATGTCCATCACCTATTATTCTTGGCGGAATATCTTTACTTGTATACACTATCCTATCATTCATCACCATTATTCTGTATTTATTACCATACGTTTGTTCTTCAAGGATGATTGATTTTTTTCCTTCGTTTTGTAGTTTAGTTATTTTTTTCATTATATGAGCATTATCAGTTACATCTGTAAAAACATCCTTTCCTTGTGCACCCCAATTAAATTTAATAACTAGAGGAAATGATAACTTATTATTTATTATTTGTAGATTAGTTAAATTATCTATATTATTATTCCATTCAACGTATGTACAAACAGGTAATCCACTATTGCCTAATATTTTACTAGTTTCTATTTTATTGTTGGCTCTTCCTGCGGATTCTTTTGAATTCAAATTATTATTATAACTAATACTGGTTCCATTTCGATATAATAATTCTTTATTTTCATCTATTTTAATATTATATTTATTGTATATATTTTTTGCCATATTATTTGATGTAAATACCATTGGTTCTATTATTTTGTTTTGCTTAAAATAGATATATAATGATATTGATAATATACATACTATAATAACTGATATAATACTAATGGACAATCCCATATAATATATGTTAATATAATAATAGATCATAATAACATAGTATTTATTTTTGTAATATTTACAGTAACCATGTTCATATTATGTATATGTAAATGGATGATATGGGAAGACGTCTAAGTGTCGTCATTTTGGCTACTAGTTCCTTTTTTTAAGTTCGTGATAATTATTCATATTATCAATAATTATCATGTATTATTACTATTCTTTGCGAAATATATTATAGGGTTATATATAATATATCATTCATGTTAGAGACAATAGATAACATATTTAAATCAATTGTATCCTATGAACAATATTGGTGTAAAGTTATGGGGTTTTTGAATCCGTATATAGATCCATTCACTCATTTTATATCAAAAAAAATACCTGATTTTGATGGTCAAGCATTTTATAAATATAAAAAGCATAATTTTGTTTATGATAAATTATGGGTTATGAGATCACAAGGTCTTTTAGCAGGTGATTTAAAAGATTTAAAGGAAAATGATAATATCAAATTACCTATTTTTATTAAACCAAGATGGGGTAATGAGACAGCATCCAGTAAAAATTGCTTCAAAATAAAATCATGGGATGAACTAGAGCAATATAGACGAATTCCAGACATGATGTGGTCCGAATTTATCGATGCCAAAGAACAAATGACCGATTATATTTTAGTAAATGGTAAAATTGTCTATCAAATTACCTATGTTTATTCAGATACACAAAATGAATTTATTGATGACTGGAAATACATTAGTCCAGAGAATGAACCGATATCTAAAATCACGGAATGGGTAAATATGCACATGGGTGGTTTTACTGGAGCAGTGAATGCTCAATATAGAGATGATAAAATTATTGAAGTGAGTCTTCGTTTAGCAAGAGGTGGTGCTTACATATTAAGTACAAAGAACGAATATTTGATTCAAAACATTAACAATGTTGTCGATAAAGGAGAATGGGATTACAACATCCAAGACAAGATGAAATTTAGTCCATTTTATTCATTCAAGTGTTATAGTAAAGTTCCACTACTCTACTTATATCCTCAATACGTAATGGATTATATTATGAAAAAAAACAATTGTATGCCATTTTATGAATACTATTTTGAACCGGCAGGGAAAACAGGTATGGTGGCATTTCAGTTTATGCATACGAATTTTGACAAAGGTATGAGAACAAAAAAACATCTAGAAACAATGTTTAATTTTGCACAATATTTATTTATTCTTCTTTTTATAATTAGTTTAATATTATTTAGCATGAACAAGGCGTTAGGTATCATTATGATTATTTTTGTTGGTATGATATTTAATACAAGAATGTTAAATCCTGTTAGTGTCCAATATCAGCATTGGAAAGCAGCAAAGCAAATGATTATTGGTTAAATATATTGTATTGATTGTATTGATTATAATGGTATATATATATTTATCTAATCGATACCACGTGATAACGATGATGCGGATGATATATTAACACGATAATCATTTTCATATTGAAGTATATTTTTCATATTTTTTATAATCGACATTGTTAATTTGTACATATTATCGTTTTTTATAACAGTTGTGATATAATTATCATTGTACGTTCTCTCTAAACGCGGTTTAGAGATTAACAATGTATTACCATCACTATCTATAGGAAATAATTCTTTTTCTTCATTCGCCATATTCTCTAAGATGTGATCTGATAAATCGTTAAACTTATCTACATTTTGGGTCTCGTGTATTTCGAGAAAACTCATAAAATCTGAATATATATTTTCATACTCGATTGATGTATCTTTACATACAATAGTTGAATGTATAGTATTTACTATATCATGATGATTCATATTTACAATGTTACCATATTGAATGCCGTTTTTTAACGTTTCTATATGGATAATAAGTTTTTCACATGACAATATATTATAAGTAGTTTCATTCACGTTATTATTTTCTAAAATACTTCTAATAGTATCATTATATTCACTTGATTCGATTGTAATATTGGTATCCATGTATATTTATATGATATATTTTTTTATTATTATTTACATCAATTTTTAAATAATAATAATACAAAAACCCTGAATATATCTATATCATTATATCATATGATGATCTACACAATATTCACAATATGCGTATAAAAAATTGAAAATTTCTACAATCACTGTCCTTATATTATCAAAAATCGCCACTTCTTCGTCCATATTTTTATTATATTATAGTATTATACTTTTAAATAGGTGTATTAAATAATTTATTCATATTTTCAACCTCCGGTCTATCTTCTACATCTACAAATATCTTCTCAATCAGACTATCATCTCTAAATCGAATGCTATATTCTTTGCTCAATTGATTTCTTCCAATACGTCCAAGAGCTTGAATCGTTTTCTCTTGCGTCATATTACTCAAATCTTTGCTAATATATCCATGGCAAAACTGGTAATTTGTTCCGTAAATATAATCAGATGAAGCAATAATCAAGTATAATTTCTGCTGAACCGCCAATTGTTTCATAATCTCTGTATAATTATTATCATGATTGTTAGTAAATACGCCAATACCCATGAGCAATAATATTTTCCAACTACTTTTCACTTCCATTAACATGATTCTCTCGACATCATGTGGCTCAATATTACACGAGAATTCACGTTCCACCAAATCTTTTTTTATCCAATGGCGCATATGGGCCAACTTATTAGGAACAAACAAATCGTTCAATGCGATGGTCTTTACCAACTTGTAGAGTCCATCTATTTCACTACGCAAACTTCTCTGTTCTGGAGTAATTCTCTCTTTGGCCATTTTATGCTCTTTTTCGACTTCGTCGCCTAGACTATCTTCCAATTGTTGCTCCTTTTGCTTCAGTACTTTCAAAACCTTGTCATTGTGTTCTATAGCAGACATCATATCACTGATTACCTGCTCTGGGATTTTAACACTTTGTAGGATAAACTTGGAAATCTTCTCAACATCGTCAGCCAAGAATATGGTGGGTCCGTCTGTAAGAGTATGAGCATCTTTTGTAGCTACATGAATATTCGACTCAAATTTCTGTGTTCGTCGTTCTCTGAAATACTGATATACGACCAACCATTGGTCTCTACTAATTCGCTCCAGCAAATCCAAATAATGAATCTTTATAGTATTCATTGTCATATTACTCAGGTCTTCATACATGACTGCGATTTTGTATCTTTCATCTTCGACTATATTATTATTATTCAAATAATGGACAAATTTGACGATTTCACTTAAATCAAAATACCGTAACAAGGTCTTGTATTTCTTACAATGATTCACACTTTCTTGAAGCTTGTCGTAATCTTCATATTTTAAATGAGGCATTTCCACTTCATTTTTCGTGTTTAGTAGAGGAATCGATTTATTACAGTCGTGACTTACGATATTATGAACCACGCTATTCTCAAATCTAGATGTGAAATCAGCAATTGTTTCTTGTAAATCTTCTTCATGAGGCAAAGTTGCTGATGAAAGAATGATATTGGGAATAATGTTTTTCTGCCAATTATCAGAGATATAAGAATGGAATTCATGCTCCTCATAATCCATTGTAATCGTAGGCTCATCCCAATACAGAATCATGTCTTCTGCCTTGTTAAAAGCGTTCATATAGTACATAGCACACAAATAGGACTTGATATCACAAATCATGATTTCCACATTGTCACCAACCGTATTATCCACCTTTTTACTTCCATCTCGGTATTTAATGTCCTTGCCTGTCTTGTTATGCTTGACATAATCTTTGGCGGCGAAATAATGCAAACGAATATCAGATACATCATTGCATCCAAAAGCGAAAGCTATCTTTTTCCCCATGGAAATGGCTGATTTAGCCAGGGCTAGACCAACATGTCTAGCAGCACAAACAAATATAACACGTTTGGTTTCGGATAGTCCTAATGGACTCAATGTTTTACCTGTACCTGTGGGGGCAATATATAATACCAGCTTGGGATTGGGATTTTTTACTAGTGTGAATAGTTGCTTTTGATGTTCATATAGATGAATGTCTTTATACGTGACCAAATCTTCATTCTTTTCTATCAAGTCACTGCTTTGTAGAAACATATCTTCTATAGTTAATTCAACTGAATAGTCGGTCAAAACAGCTTCAATAAATTCAGTGACTTGTGGAATGACATTTGTAATTTTTAGTTTCATTAAGTGATGTAAGGTATAATAATATTTATTGAATTTTGTAGTATTGTCTTTGTAAAAGTAGCGCATAGTCTGTTCGGTTATATGAAGAAGATAGAATTCAAATAACTTCTTACCACAATCCTCTATAGTTTTACTCAAATTATCGAGTTTTAATTTTTCTATGGAGTTCATTCGTTGTATTTTTATATGATGTTTGCTTTCAAATGGAAAGTCATATTTTTTTTGTAATTTTTCAATGATTGGTTGGAAATATTCTTTATGAAGATGATTCATGACACTTTCAGTAGGTGTTAATTTCAAATAATTAATAATAGATGTATTTTTGTTGTAAATTATATTCACGTCATGATAACCCTTTATAATTAGGTTTAAAATTTCTTTTTCATCACTAGGAACCGTTATTTCCGTAGTGTCCCATTCTGTCTTAGTAAGCTTTTGTTGATTTAGATCCATTGTGATAATGTAATATACTTTATTTTATTGTTCTTTATTTAATTCAATTTTTTCATTTAAGCGCAAAAAACATATTATTATCTCTCTTTGCGACAAATAGTTATTTGATAGGAAATGATATAATATAGATATATTATATCATATAGTTACATGTTTTATTTGAATGGAATTCCCATATGTATCCGCCAATTAGACGTCGTAGATTTAAAATACTCGTTTTATGACGTTATGTCATTAACATCTGAAGAAAATATTCAATTAATAAATACATTTACTGTTACCGATTTATTTGATAACTTAAATCATGATCATAAAATTTTTGTAATTGTTAGCTTGAATACAAATAGTGTTATAGGTACAGGAACTATTAAAATAATAAATCAAAATACTATGTATAGTGTATGTATTATAAAAGGTATCAAAATCCACAAAGAATATTATAATAGTGAAAATAGTGAAAATAGTGAAAATAGACTAATTAGAGCTACAAACAACCCGAATATTACAAATAAAAACGAAGAGGACTTGTATACGATATTTCTTCAATACTTAATAAATTATAGTCGTCATGAAGAAAAATGCGTCAAGTATATAGTAAAATTAGACGACGTAGATGATAAAACATGATGAATGTTTATTATATCGTTTAACACTATTTATAATTTAAACATTTATTACATGTTTTATATTTTATACTGGTTATCGTAACTATAAATATATATGTATGATAATTTCGTTATCCAAACAATAAAATCTATTTTTCCTCTTTTAGCAAACATACTTTTATATTAAATTATGGATAATAATTAATTCATTTTAATTACGTTTTTAAATTTACACCATCGTCTATTTAATTATTCATTGCTATGTAATATTTATTTATACGATAACTTATAAAAATTGATATAGAAAAATATATAAATAATAACCGATACTTTATATAATGAATCATACAACGGCTACTATTCAACCAAATACCCCAGTCACCACAATGGAATTTACATCTTTCCGTCCCATCATATTGAGCATTGATGGAAATATCGGATCTGGCAAATCTACCTTGTACAAAGATTTACAAGAGTATTATCGTGATAATACAGATATTTGTTTTGTCCCTGAGCCAGTAGATGATTGGACACATATTGTAGATGGAGATAATGTGCCTATTTTAACCAATTTATACAAAGATACGAAAAAATATGCGTTTCGCTTTCAAATGATGGCCTATATTTCGCGTCTTCATTTACTAAGGCAAAAGGTGAAAGAAAATAAATATCGTATAATTGTGAGTGAGCGTTCCGTTCAAACTGATAGAAATGTATTTGCAAAGATGTTATTCGACGATGATATGATTGAACGCGATGAATATCAAATTTACAATAATTGGTTTGACGAGTTTTTGGACGATATGTACTTGGGTGGTATCATTTATGTAAAAGCTGACCCTGAGATTTGTTCTGATCGTGTAAAAATTAGAGCTAGAGAGGGCGAGACAATTCCTCTAGAATATTTACAAAAATGTCATAAATATCATGAAGAATGGTTAGAAACCAGTACCGATAAATTAGTCATTGAAGCCAATGTTGATACAAGTGTTGAAGAAAACGCAGGTATTCGCAACACGTGGATTCAGTCTGTCGATGATTGGATAAATCGTAAATTCCCCTATGTGAATATTAATACCAATAATATAAAACAAGGCATATCAGACGAATTACCAATTCTCCAATTTGATGGTGCGTGTAGGGGAAATCCATCTAGTGATTTGGGTCTAGGCTGTATTATAAAAAATAACAATAGAACGGAAACATTGGAAGAAGGTAGTTATCATTATCCATGTACAAATGAGAATGGTGGAACAAACAACGAAGCCGAATATTTATCGCTTATTAAAGGATTAGAACTTGCTTTAAAATGCGAAATGAAGTGCATTCATGTTGAAGGAGATTCCAGTTTAATTATTAATCAAATGAATGGGACAAATAAGGTAAATGCGAAAAATCTAATTCCATTACATAAACAGGCAAAAGAATTAGAAAATAAATTTCATTATATTGATTATAAACATGTAAAACGCGAATTTAACAAAGAAGCGGATAAACTAGCAAATAAAGCACTCGACAATGACGCAGCCAATAACGCAGTCAATAACGCAGCCAATAAAGACGCGTCAAAATGCGAAGGATGTGTTCCACGATTTGAGGAAAATCAAATGGCGCATATGGGGCCGAATGGGTGTATCGATTATTGGTGAATAGTTTCAGCGTAATATGATTCAGTCGTTACATACTTCAATCTAATGAATCATTTGTCAAATAATAAGTATTTAATTTGGAGCGAGATTTATATTTCAATATATCCAGTTCTTTTTTTGTGGTTGGAAATAACTCACTGCTGTAAATATCTTGAAGACATAACCACTCAAACATTCCACCAGGATATAGATATACATTTGTAAATCCTATCTTAATCAATTGTTCATATTTATCATAAATGGTCGTATCATTTACATTTGTACCATAAATAACAATGTTTTTATCTTTATTGTTTGAAATATAATGGTTGATAATATGCTCTTCTTGGCCACATGATATTGTATTTGGTAATAAACATGCTTGGTTATTAGGAGATAATGTATTAATGATAATATATTGGTCCTTCTTTTTTATCACTTCTTGTATATCTTCAAAATTCAATCGATATAATGATGATGAACGATTTCCCATATTTTAAATATCTAATTTACTTACTCATTAAATATTTAAATATTAACTGTATTATAGTTTTTTACACTATATCTAATCAAATTTCATGAGAATTTCCACTGTTTCCTTTTTAATACTTTTCGACGCAGAAACAGATAATTCCTCCCTCTTCTTTCTTGTTTTGTTATTCTTATCAACCGCTCTATTTTTAGACGTACTGTTTCTACAGTTCATATCCTTTTCAATTATAGCGTAATTCTGTTCAATATAATCAATCGCACTATTTTCAATTGCCCATTTAAAGAAATTCAATTGACCAATGGTTGTTTGAATATGCGCACCATCTTTATACGGTACCGAAATGCGATCCCATCTACAAAATGGATCAAATCGTTTTTTAGAATAAGCCTTTAATTTCAACTTGTAATCATTATATACTTTAAATCGCTTGTCTGTATCTTGAACTTGATATACAGTATAATATTTCTTTGCGTAATTAGTAGCAAACCAATCGATAATGCGGAGCGAAATTCTCGATTCACCATTAATGACTTGTAACATTCGATCCATATTGTTGTTATTGTCCGTGTTGTAAAATTCTAATAAATTAGTCAATAGTAACTCATTTTGTGTGCTATAATTTTTCGACATTGTGTATTAATATATGAAGTATTCATAACTATATTTAAATACTTTTAGAAATAGATAGTATTCTATTTTTATTTTTATTCATTGGAATTATATTTATAATCACTCGTATTTGAATTTTGAGGAGTTAAAAAGTTTTCTTGAACTTGTAAATCTTCTAAATAGTTGGAAGAGAGAAATGGATTTAAATTTGTTTGTGCTACCATTTCTCTCTCATTCATTCTTTCAAAATTACTTTCTCTCTTTGTACCATTATTACATCCATTTTCTATAGTTGAAAATGAATGCTCATTACTAGGCATATTGTCTCTAGGAGCAGAACTATCAATAAATGTTTGTCCTTCTTGTAAAATCGTTTCCATTACATTATTTCCGATTGATTTATGCTTATCTTCTAATCTACTTTTTTCATAAAACTGGTCTTTAATCGACGGACACCACTTTAAAAAAATGATTTGACTCATATATTTTTATATTTATTATTAAAACTGTTTTCTAACTATTTTTATTTCTTTTCCACGTTTAAATCTCTCACTATCCATGCTACCTCTTTTAACATTGCATTCTAGGCAACATATAACAACATTATCATAATTATGACCCACGTCATTGTCTATCCTATCCAGAGTCCATTGTTTTTTTGAAAGTACATCTCTATATAACAACTCACATTTTTCATGACAGTAAAAACATTTCAACTTACTCTCCATAAGTCTTTCTATTACTTGATTGAGAGAAATGAGTTTATTCATATCAAATAATGATTTTTGAATATCTTGTTTTTCGTAGCCTTTTATTTTTTTTGTAATTTCTCTCTTCACTAAAATTTCATGACCTATTGTTTGTTCTAAATACAACCTGTTTATTATTTCTATATGTTTCAGATAAGTGAAGTAAGAATCATCTAATTTCCAGTTAGTGACACTTTTACGTTGATGAGTTTTTATATTTTTTATTCCGTCTATATTTCGCTTCCCTGTAATTTCCACAGACTTCATTGAAACACTAAGATATATTTATTTATTTATATTATTTTAAAATAATATAAACTTAGCTTATTATATACATATAAGAATGAGTAATGAATGTGTTGAATTGAAAAATATTAAATATAAATCTATGCTTTTAAGTGGTAATTCAGAAGAGCCAGTTGAAACCGTTGAAAATATGTCTAATTTGGACCATTTTCTTGCTGGGGAAAAAAAGAACAGTTCGAATGAAGTATGGACAAAACTAGATAAAACTACTAAAATAATTAAATTCGATGAATTTGTTACTGAATATTGTAATGATAATAACTACAATAGTCAAGACAAGGTTGATTTGAATATATTTCTAAACACGAATTTGGATAGAAAGCGTCTTCTTAAAGCAAAAGAAGTGATTTACGATAAGGAAAGTGGTAAAATTAAATCTATACCATCATTGATGTATAATACTACGTCTAAAAAATTCACTCTTAAGAGATGTGAAAAACGTCAATCCACACTAAAATCACTTGCTCCTAAGAAGAGTCGTGTAAAGAAACTCATTGAAACGGTAGCTGCAATGGATATAAATAATGATGACGATAGTAAGTAATTCCGACATCCGATACAGTAATATATTATTTTGCGTAATAATATATTATCTATATTGGTTACATTGTTTACACGACAATTAGATAAAATTGATATAAACAATCAATGTTATTATAAATTAAATCAACAAACAACCAATATGCTATTCGGATATCAATTACCAGAACTAAAGAATATTATAAATTTCTTTCAGTGGAAGAATATCTTCACTATTCAGGAGAGAGACGACATAGAATTATCAATGGGTACATTGATAGATAATTTTATAGAAGGAGATGTATTAGGATTCAGTAATCCGCATTTTGAGTTTAATTTAAAGGAATATGTATTCACCAATATGCTCATGTCTTTGAGTGAAGTAATTTATGCGGACAATATATCTATGGCTGACAATAAATCAAAAACTATACATGTACCGTTGAAAACCCAATTAGAAGAAGAATTGGAAACCATTTATTTAAAAATTCATAAATACTATTTTACAAAATATTATCCGCCTCGTTCGTATGCGGATAGTTTTATTCGTATGGATCCAAATATTGAACAAATGATCGTTAAAATTAACGATATCGAAAATAAACCCCAACCTGAACAGCGAACGACTGAATGGTACGAATTCCGCTATAATTTAATTACGGCGAGTTCCGCATGGAAGGCATTTAAATCGCAAGCTGCTATTAATCAACTTATTGTCGAAAAATGTAAGGATTTGAATGTATCAAAATATGATACAGTTAATACTGCTACTCCAATGCATCACGGAAACAAATATGAAGATGTTTCTATTATGCTATACGAATCTATGTATAGTACGAAAGTAAAGGATTATGGATGTATTCAACATGACACTTTCAAATTTCTTGGAGCATCCCCTGATGGAATTAATGTTGATCCTTCCTCGTCAAGATATGGTAGAATGTTGGAAATAAAAAATCCGACAACCAGAGCAATCACTGGAATTCCAAAAGAAGATTATTGGATTCAAATGCAACTACAAATGGAGACATGTAATTTAAACGAATGTGACTTTTTAGAAACTGTGTTCAAGGAGTATGATTCAGAGGAGGATTTCGTGAATGACGGCACATTCACTCATACAGAAGAAGGGCAAATAAAAGGAATGATTATCTATTTTATGAAAGATGGAAAGCCATTTTATGAATACATGCCTCTACATATTTCAAAAGAAGAAAGTGAAATATGGTATGATGATATTATGATCAAGAATAATGATTTGACATGGATAAAAGATATTCATTGGTGGTTGGACGAATATAGTTGTGTATTGGTGCTTCGAAACAAATTGTGGTTCGAATCGGCTATTCATAAGATAGAACAAGTTTGGAATATTATTGAAAAAGAACGAGAAACCGGATACGAGCACCGCCTTCCTAAAAAAAAGAATGTCAGATCACGTTCAAATCCAATTGTTGAAATGACAAACAATACAAACAATACAAACAATACAAACAATACAGTCAATACAGTCAATACAAACAATACAAACAATACAAACAATACAAACAATACAATTAATACAGTTAATACAGTCAATACAGTTAATACAGTCAATACAAACAATACTGAGAACGAGAATACAGTCAATACTGTTAATAAGTGTCTTATTGATACTAATAATTTGTAATAATTATAATAATTTACTCATCATCTTCCATACTAGAAGGGCATTCTAATTTATGGGACCCATAATAATTCACTCTTATATCCGGAGATGAAAAGGGTATTTCTTTAGGGCTGTCAGGTACCTCTATTTTTTTATTATCGTATAATCCGTCACAAAACTCAGCAGGAGAACATTGGCCATTGTTTGGAGTAGCCCAATATCGCACATTATTTGTATATTGTCCATAAGAAGAACCAAATACAGGATAATAGGTAGAATTGTCCTCGTATGTATTTTCGGAAACACCCATATTCTTTTTAAATGGATATTCATGTAACAATGGAACATCATCACTTATAGGATAATCACCGGGTGTTAAGTTTGTATATCCCTCCATATTATTTCCTATAAATGGAATACTTATAATAGCAAACAATAATGCTAAAATTAAAAATATTATTTTTTTATTAAAAAATGTCATGTATATATTTTAACGACATTTTATTTTTATTGGTTGGTTTGATTTATTTTTATTGATATTCTCAAATGATTTAAAATTATCGTATTTATTATAACTAATAGTAAATATGAGTGCTAATATTGAACATGAAATGCGCGTGCTAAAACGTAACGGTGAAACAGAACATTCGTCCAAATATGAAAATAATACCAATACAAAAAATACAGTATATACATCTAACGAATCTGAAGTTTGTGAAATGTGCTCAGCTTAAAATAAGTTCAATATATGTACTGTCATCGCGTTTGCCCACTTATCATTTTCTCTATTTTTATCAGGATGATATTTTAATAGTAATTTATGTTTACAATGCTTATACAAATCTCCTTTACTTAATAGTAAATTAAATTCAACGCGTAATCTCTTGATAACGATATACTCCGGGTTGTTTATTTCTTCTTCTTCTGCCATCTTTGTACGTTCCTTTTCCGCTTCTTCTTCTCTCTTTGTACGTTCCTTTTGCGCTTCTTCTTCTCTCTTTTTACGTTCCTTTTGCGCTTCTTCTTCTTGTTTTCTCCAACATTTCTCCCACATTTCTGCAACTCTTATATCTGCTTCTTTTGCGTCTTGTTCTTTTTGTAAGGCGTCCTTTTTCCTTTGTTCCTCTTCTCTTATTTTGTTCAGTCGTTCTGATTCTACTCTTTTCTTATCTCTCTTCTTTTTTTTTACTACGGCTTCGCGTTCTCTTTCTTTTTCTAATTGTTTTTTTTCTTCATGTGTGGTATAAGACGGATCTAAAAATTTACGCCATAGATATTCGGTGTCTATTTTCCTTTTTTGATCGTCATTTAAATTACTTCTCTTCTTCAGGTCTTCAATCGATTTTAATATTTTTCTAGCTTTTTTCTCTTCTTTTTCTCTTGATAGATCATCAGATTTTTCATCTATATCTAAATTATTGTAATAGTTGGACATATTTTATATGCTGTTTTAAAAGTTTATTTGGTTGATAAAAAAAATACTTTTCAGTATCAATTTTTATTTTTATGTTTATTTGATTTTTAATATGCTTCTCTCATCATTGTGCGAATTGTTCTATTAATTGCGCAAATATCCTTACGCAGTTCAATCTTTACAAAACAACGCATACAAATCAGTATATCAATAAGAGCATTATGAGTATTTTTAGGAATTTTCTTAAACAATTCGTCATGTAATTCGCTGAGTGTAGGATATTTAAAATACATATCGCCGTTTGGCCAAAAACGTTGTATTTTACATAATTCTACGCTATTTTTCATGGTACAGTATGTAGAATGAATATTCATTCTAATCTTATTTCGAATACCTTCGACCATAACCATTCGTTTATCAAATGAAACATTGTGTCCTACTAACATATCAGACATGTCTGAAAATTTATTGAACTTTTCCAAGACCTGTTCGATTGGAATCCCTTTGGAAGAAAGCAGTTCGCGCGAAATATTATGAACTTTTTGACTTTCTGGTTGAATTATGACATCATCGCCAATGGAAATATAATCATCTTCCAATGTAACAATATCGTTGGTTTCACTATCATACACAATATATGACAGCTGAATAATATGAGGCCATTTCTGCGTCTCATAAATGCTAGGATTCCTTCCCTCAGGCAACCCAGTGGTTTCTGTATCAAATATTAGTACTTTCATATTGATTGTGGTTAATTTAGAATGACAGAAAGAAAGAAAAAAACTTCAATTTTAATTTACATATTTGATATTCCACTGTGAAAATACGTAAATATAATCAGTCTAACAATAATCTTTACAAATACCATATGACTTACGATGCCATTTACTAATACCATATTCTTTAATTCCATCTATATGTAATTTTGTACCATACCCTTTGTTCTTATGAATACTATATCTCTCTTTTAATTCAGGATGTTCTTCACATAATTCTTCAACATATTTATCACGCTCCGTCTTGGCCAATATAGAAGCTGCTGCTATTGCGCAAAACTTATTGTCACCTCCTTCAATACAAACATGTTTTACCTGTAGAAATTCATCATTGTGGAATCGCATATAAGGTTTAAAATCATTTCCATCAATCAAAAGGAAATATTCGCTGTTATTTGGACTCATATCAATCACATTTTTTATACTACTATGCATACTAGATAGTACAGATTGACGAATATTAATTTTATCAACTACTGTTTCATCATTATAAGTAACACTCCATGCTAAAGCGTGATTTTTTATATGTTCAGCAACCTCTAATATTTTTGTACTACTGCTGAATTTCTTACTATCTTTCATTTTATCATATTCAAATACATCGTCTTTAGGTAATACGACGGCTGCTGTATATACACGACCGAACAACGGTCCTCTACCTGCTTCATCAACTCCTATTTCCAATACACCACTATCCTGATTATAAAATTTGGTTAAAGGTTCTGGTTTTACTCTTGGCATTTACTAATATGTATATTTTATCTATAAAACAATAATCGCGGTAATATTTATATTCAATTTTAAATTTTTCTTAAAGTATAATATAGAATGAAGTTTGAAAAAATACATTTGTTTCTTATTTTGTTATTGTCATTAATATTTGCTGGATTTTTAGGCGAGTTTGTGCGCGAAGGAATGTCGTCCAATACAGATGTTGTGGTTGTTAAATCCTCTGCGCCGGCCAGTAGTGCTCTCCCTAGCGGCGTTCATTCCTACGAAATTCCAAAAGGCCAAGAAGATATGTATATTTTAAAATCAGAAGTTGTTCCACCAGTATGTCCTGTTTGTCCCCAATCTGCGGCTTGTCCTAAGCAAGAAAAATGCCAACCTTGTCCTCCATGTGGTAGATGTCCTGAGCCAGCATTTGAGTGTAAAAAAGTACCCAATTATTCAAGTTCCAATAATAATTATCTACCTAGACCAGTTATTGCCGACTTTAGCCAATTCGGTATGTAAATAAATGATTACGTAATCATAATAAACTATGTAATCATTTTTCTTACTCACGTATCTTCTTATTCGCGTGTCTTCTTACATTTATCATCCATTTGAAATGTTTTACATTTTTCTTCTTTGGGAACAATCTTAATAATACATTTTGTCTTTTTGCCATACAATGGTTCTGTACATCCTTTTTCCTTTTCACGCTTATTTTTACGCGTTTTTTTGAACGTAAATTGCTTTGGTTTTTCATCTAAACATCTTGCTCTGAAATGCTCGTATCTTTCTCTCACGTCGCAATAGGTTAATCCTGAATCTTTGCCTAAATTTTTATTAATGCGCTCATGAAGAAGATATACATACCTAGAAAAACTATTGCGATTTTTCATACAATTCGTGGTTAAAGGAAACATTTTGTAGTTTTTTTTCAAATTCTCTCTACAGTGTTTGCATGGAAGTACATTGACTAGATTTAACATATAATCTCTGTAATGTTTTTTATCACTACTGCTTGGCTTTACAGGATAATTAAAACTCATAGTGTGTAAAAAATGCCATTGCGCGGGCCCCCAAACACTCACAAGCATACCATCACCATCGCTAAAATCCTTTTTGGAAAAAACTCGTTTCGTTTTGTTTTTACGTGACCTTGTATTTTTATGTGACCTTGTATTTTTACGCGATTTCAGATGTTTATTAGTTTTCATATTACATTATTTAGAGAAAAAACTTTACGCCTATATTATAATGAAAGATACTTATCAGAAAATATATCAAGACTTTTGCAATAATACCAAATCTACCTTTTACATAAATGCGATTGTTATACTTCTTGTATTTATATTTATAATCGTTCCATCTTCATCATATGATGTAGCATCGTCGTTGAAACCATCTAGTTCATTTACAAATATACTTGCTAGATTACTGATCCTCGGATTATTATCCTATTCACTATACACCAACCTCGTTTCGTCGAATTCTCTATTGGATATTGATAATATTTTTACAAGCCCAAGTTTAGCAATAGTTAGAAATAATTTTCTTTTAAATAGTGTATTCTCTCTACTCATCTTATCATTTATCGTATATATATTTTATGATTTTATCAAATAAACTGATATAGACAATATAGCAGTTTCTGGTTTAGTAGTTTATGACAATTCGTTTTTAAAAACAATGTTTTATATATAAAAATATATATAACATGTTGGAAAGTATTCAAGAAGGAGCCTATAATTTACTTAGCAATACAAGATTTTGGATGATATTGCTTGTTATCATATTCTTCTTAGTCATTGCTGGATATGTTTATAGTAAATACGTTACCCCCATGGTAGATACACAATTCATACCTAACAATGAATTTCATGATACCAGTGATTCGTCTGGAGATGATGCTCCTGAAGTAGAACTATTTATCTTTACAGTCGAATGGTGTCCCCATAGTAAAAAAGCAATCCCTATTTGGAATGAACTAAAAGAAGAATATGACGGAAAAATATACAATGGACACAAACTGATATTTCAACAAGTGGATGGTGAAGAAAATCCTACTTTAGCAGATAAGTACAAAGTTGAAGGATATCCTACTATTAAATTAATAAAAGGTAATCAAATTATCGAATACGACGCCAAACCATCTGTTGAGCACTTGAAAGAATTTTTAAATAGTACTTTGGCTTAACTTACTATTCCCTGTCATATTTAACTCCTTTTCATAATTTAAAAACAAATCAGCATATGTCTTACCTTCTTCCATAAGCTCCTTCATCATTTCGCTATTCGTTAAATAGTCAAACCATGTAGAAAAATCAGCTAGTTGTTTGTCACATATACATTTCAATTCATATCGTATAGGTTTAGGAGTAGAGTCGTTTTGAATAAATTTAATAATTTTGCTCATAGATGCTTGTAAATACTGAAAAATATTCATGTCGTCATTTATATTTTGTTCCAAATTACTCCATTTGTTCTTAATTCCCAATACTTCATCTTCATTACATTGTTCGTTTTGCAAGCATTCGTTTATTGGGTAATTGTCAAATAGACTACCATCGACATAACAGTTATCACCTTGAATCACTGGTTTAAATAATATAGGAACAGCGCTGCTCATTTCTAATGCAGTGATTAGTGATAATTCAGGATGTGTTTTATGACTTACATCTATTTTCTGAAATGAATTCATTTCCACTGTAAAAAAATGTAAATCAATCTGATTATATTCGTAATACTCTTTCAGTGTAATTTCTTCAGTTAAATCTTTTGCTGTCAATAATGGTTTCAACATTTCCTTTACCATACTAACTTGAAACATACCTTTATTGTAATACATATTAATGAAACTATCTGGTTCCATTTTAAACACCTTACTCCATGGTCGCTTTAAAAAATAATCATCTAAAGTTTTCCAATCATATTTTAATGATATAATCGTGGCAATAATAGCTCCAGCCGAAGTACCGTATATTGATTTAATATTATCTAGTTGAATAAATTCTGCTTCAAATAAATGCTTTATAGCACCATAACATAACATTCCAGTTGGACCACCTCCATTAATTACTAAATGCTTAATCATATATCCTGTTCATATATGATTAATTATTATTAAGTATTATTAATTATTATTAAGTATTATTAATTATATTTATTCATAAAAATAATATTATATTTACACCCCTAATAGCGAAATAATTACAATTCATTCTCTACTTTATCCTCTACTTTATCCTCTAATTTATCAAAACGCTTAACATATTTATGTAA
>Ga0208814_1000683_pt1 | contig 18797 bp, 37 predicted proteins | sample MalvirAntarct_55_FD_184253 | JGI IMG/M metagenome (GOLD analysis project Ga0208814, IMG submission 184253) | Marine viral communities from the Global Malaspina Expedition - Malaspina viral metaG Antarct_55 (SPAdes) (version 2) | ecosystem: Environmental > Aquatic > Marine > Oceanic | place...
GCATTTTAATTTATTTTAAAAAGGAAATACTCTATACTAAAAAATACCCTAAATAATTAAAGAATAATTTGTTGTTCTTAAAGATAATTGTTATATTTGTATTGTAATAATAATGAGGGGGTAAAACCTCAACTAAAACAAGAATTATGACAAATGCAAAAGTAAGAAAGGTAGCAAACCAAATGGAATTAACAGAAAAAGAAGGAATTGTAATAAGAAACTTTCTTAATCATTATCATCTTCAACATATAAATTCTAAAGATAAGTTGTCTTTAAAAAATCAACTTGAGTTATTGTATAATTACACATTTACATTAATAAAATAAAAATAACGGGGGTGTAAAAGCCCCCAATTAAAATTAAATAAAATGAGCATTAATATAGGAAAAGAGTGGAGGTTTATGGATGATATAGAAGATAATACATCAAAAATAATAGAGTGTTGGGATTTTGCTTCTAAATATCACAAAGGTCAATGGTATGGGTCTAAACCATATATGTATCACTTAAAAAAAGTTAGCGATGTGGCAATGGATTATAAGTACACGGATAAATCTATATTAATGAGTTGTTTGCTTCACGATATAATAGAAGATACAGAGATTACTTATAAGGATGTTAAAGAAAACTTTGGAGAGGAAGTTGCTGAAATAGTTTATTGTGTTACTGATGAACTTGGTAGAAACAGAAAAGAGCGTAAGTCTAAAACTTATAAGAAGATTCGTAATAACCCGAAGTCTATTGTAGTGAAACTATGTGATAGAATTTCTAATATTACAGAATCAATGGGTTCTGAAAACTATAATCTAAAACTTATGAAGATGTATTTAGATGAGCATAATGATTTTGTTAATGGTATAAACAATGAAGATTCATTAGATTTAACTTGGAAGTGTTGGATTAAGTATCATTCACTAATAGAGGATTTAAAGAAAGAATTTAAAAAATTAGACAATATAATAAAAGAGGGGAGTATATAGTTATGAAAGCAAATTTAGAAAAGAAAATAAAATTTTGGTTGAATCGAGATACTACATTAAAAGATAATGATTTAAGATTGACTGCAAATATTTGGCATAGTGAAATAACTCAACTTAAATTGACAAAAGAAGATTTTTTAAGTCTTTATGCAAATGGTATGTTATCATTAGCACCAAGCATAAAAAGAGAACGAGCAAGAATACAAGAAAAAGAGCCACAATATAGGGGGTTGAAGTATGAACAAAGAAAAGGTAAACTCCAAGATGATTGGAAAAAAGATTTAGGTTATGGTAAATAGATTTAAAAGAGAAGATTTAGATTTATATATTAGGGATTTTGGTAGCGGTATGCGTTTTATAAAACATCCATTGCTTAACGAAATGCTTTATGGAGAACTTGACCAAGAAATACCCGAAAGTTTTAAAAATGTTTTAATAGTTCAAGAATCAATACTACCTCAAGGAGGATATGCTAAAACTTTTGGAGATGCTTACGTTCAAAAAATAAACTATAAACAACGAGAGTTAGACAAAGCAATAGACCAAGAGAATTGGGATAAGGTTTTTATGTTAATAGAGAAACCATTTAGACTTGATTGGCTTAATGAAAATGTTGATTTAATTCAAGATGATAAAAAGTATTATGATTTTTTGAAAGATGCTTATATGCTTACTGAATTTCCTATGAATGGTTTTTCTAGCTATCGTGATTTATTAGACTTGTTTTACGCAAAAGACAATCCAAAATTAATGATGGATAAAGGGGAATTAAAACTTTTAAATTCACTCCCTAAAGAGGTTAAAATTTGGAGAGGTGTCAAAGTAGATGATGTGTTAGATGATGATAACATAGGGCTTTCATTTACCCTTAACAAAGACAAAGCTATATGGTTTGCAGAAAGATTTGCACAATCGGGTGTTTCTCAAGCTATATTAATAGAAGCGGTTGTTAAAAGAGATGATATTTTATCAATATTTCTAAATAGAGATGAAGAAGAAGTTATTGTTAATCCCGAACAAATTAAAATTAAAAACATTATAGAGTTATGATAATTACTAAACAAGCGCAAGAGAGATTGCTACAAAAGTATATTGATGATAAACATACAACCGAGGAATGTTCGGGGTTTGTAGATGGTATGAATGAAGCATTTAAACTTGTAGATAAAATTGCAAAATATTATAAAGAAGCACAAGATTCTGAGGGGGTAAAAAAACTTAACAAATAAATTGTTGTTTTATAAAATAACTTTTGTTATATTTGTTGGGTAATCAAATAACGAGGAATTAAGCCCTCACAAAAAACAAAGAGTTATGACCGCAATAGTATTTAAAGACAGAACAATTACTTATAGTAAAGGAAACTCTGTTTATACAGATAAGATAGTAGCTGAAAACAAAGAGTATTATACAATAGTGGGAATAGGGTCGGGAGAAAAACTTTGGGATTCGGGTTATGCAGTTGGTAGCAGAGTTTACAAAGAAAAAATAAATCTTACTATATTAATAATTAAATAATCTGTAATGGGAAAACTAACAAAAACAAAAATGGTAATGCAACACCTTAGAGGTGGCAAAACAATCACTTCACTAGAAGCAATCAATCTTTATAGCGCAACTAGACTTAGTGCTATTATATTTTGTTTAAGGAACAAAGGACACAACATAGTAACCATACCTATAACTATCTTAGATAAGTATGGAAATAATTGTCATTATGCAGAATACAAGCTATTAGATGTTGAGTTAGTAGAGGGAGATAAACCGCTATCACAACAAGATTTATTTACGAGTGTTGGAGAAGATTTTTCAGAAATTCCAACAGATAAGGAAGAACCTAAACTAATAGAAGATAAACAAGGTTATAATGATTATCTAAAAGAGCAAAATGATAACGATAATTTTTTTCAAAGACTATGGGCAAAAATAACAAAGTAAAAAGAACAATAAAAAAGGAGGAATTGCAAAGTGTTTTAAAGACTATGGAGTTTCACAAAAGAACAAATGGCTTTATGGATTTTGAGGGTGGCGACCACAAAAACGGAAAACTTGTGTATTTTGATTCAGACCCTAAATATTATGGAGTAGGGGCAGTAAAGGTCAGTATGGGTTCTTTGTTAGAATGGATAATGGTTACAAAATCATAATAGATATGGTAGAAGATAATTTAATAGTAAAAGAAAGTGGTGTACCACACGCACCATTTCACATCGTTGATGATAACGATAATGTTATTGCAACTATACATCATAATTTTAAGTCGGAAGATTATGCTCGTATTTTTAAATTAGCACCTCGTATGCACGGGCTTCTTTGGAGGTTTTTAGAGTACTTCTCTAAAGAAGAAACCATTATAGACACCGAAATTTTAAAAGCTATTGCAGAGGTGCAGATTGAGTTGTTTGGCAAAAAAAACACTGATGTTAGGACATCAACAACTTGGCAAGATGAAATTTATGAAAAACATAAAGACGAGCCATTACCCGAAGTTTTTTTAGACCCAAATCAAACCAATATAATTGACGAAATAGAAAATCAACAAGAATAACAAATATTATACTTGAGAATAAATTAAGGGCTTTTTGCCCTTTTTTTTATATATTTACTTCAAATGCCTATAAAATCATATTTTAAAAAACTTACCGATACATTAATATATTTTGATTTCCAACCATTGTTGTTTTTTTGGATTTCTAGTGATACTCTTAATAATCAAGTTTTGTGGACTACTCATAAATATTGGGTAGATGCGGGGCAAGGAAATACCTATATTTTATATTTAGCTTTTCTTGTTTTTAGTGTGGCAATGCTAATATCTATTCATAAGTATAAACGAATGATTTATTTTGTTAGCGGTTATCTTTGTCTGTATTTGTTTAGCACAATTAGGTATTTAGTTAATATAGATTGGAGTGTAGGATTTGAAACGATAGATTATAAAAACTTGCTTGTAACATTATGGTATGCTTTAATGTGGGCTTGGATATGGTTCAAGATAAAAAATGAGATTCTATATAAAGAAATAAATAGATTATGAATGATAATATAACAACAATAATAATAACTATTATTTCGGTTGTTTTTGGTGCGGGTGGCTTTAAGTTTTACGAGTTCATTATAAAGAATAAGCGAGAGAAAAACAAAGAGAATAGGTCTGAACAAACGATTTTTAGAGATAGCTTAATAGTAAGAGTGGACAAACTAGAAAATGAAAAAGAAAGTTGTAAAGATAGTGTACTTGAAATTTCAACAGAACTAGCATCTTTAAGAACTAAAGTTGAATATTTAGAAAAGGAAAACGAAAGACTAAAATACAGATAATTTAAAAAATGAAAAGAGTAAAAAAAATTTTATGGAAATATGCAAAACCTATATCTTATGTGGTGGTAACGGGTATTTCAATTTTGTTGTGGTCTAAATTATTAGACTATATATTATCTCAAATTAAATAATGAAATTACAAGTTCAAAGATTCAGTTCTAAATCTAACTCTACGTTAGGAATGTTATTCGATGTTACAGATAAGCCAATTTTCTTGTGCTACACGCTAGAGGATGAGTTTCGTGAGGTCAAAGTAAGCGGAGAAACAAGAATACCATCGGGAACTTATAATATTACTTTGCGTACAGAGGGTGGTTTTAATGAAAGATACACAGATAAGTTTGGCTCTAGCTTCAACAAAGGTATGTTATGGGTAAGAGATGTTCCAAACTTTGAATATATACTTATTCATATAGGAAATACGGATTTGGATAGTTCGGGCTGCTTACTCGTTGGGGATTCTCAAACTCAAAACATAACTAAAAATGGCTTCATTGGTTCTTCAACAGATGCCTATAAAAGAATCTATCCTCAAATTGCAGATGTGCTAGTAAGTGGAGGGGATGTTTGCATAACCTATGTGGATTACGATTAAAGTTATTGCATATAACAAAATTTTATAACTCATTTGTTGTAATTATTGATTGACTAAAATTATTATTCTTAAAAATAATTTTTGATATTTGCTATATTTTTTTAATTTAATATAGATATGAAAAACAAGAATTTACTTTGGTTAGGTGTAATAGGATTAGGCTTGTACTACCTATTATCTAAAAAGACAAAAACTAATTCTGAAAATATTGTCTCCAATGATAGTAGATTTTCATTCACACCAAACGATTTACGAACAACCGATAGACCAATTACACTAACAGAGGATGTTGGTTTGTTTAGAAGAATGAGTGCAACTATATCATATCAAATGCCTAGTAACTATGCTCGTCCATCTTTATTTGGACAAAAAACAAGTGGTAAATGGATAGTTGTAGGAGATTTACCCGAATTAGAAACTAGACTTGCTTGTCCTAATGAAGCATTTGAAAATAGTCTTAATGCAAGTGGAGGTAGAACTGATTGTGTGAATGTCGCAACAACAAAAGATGTTGTCGATTACATATTTAATGATACAAAATTAAATTGGAACGCAAGTTTTGGTAAAAAAATAACTTTTATCAAAGGTGGTATGCCAACTCCAACAAATGATGCAATAATTGTTAGATAAATTTATATGAAAACAAAAAAAATATTATTAGTATCGATGCTTGGACTTGGTTTAGCGTATTTGTTGTATAAAAAGTTTAATAAGTCTATAAAACTTGAAGAAGAATTAACAGACCTATCCGAATTAAAACAAAAAGAAGTAGAGCTAACTTTAGATGAGAAAAATGAATTATTCAAAAAAGCAAATACATTTACGGGATTAGACTTTTTCGGAGATGAACAAGCTAGGGCAAAAAATGTAATTTTGTTAGAATCTTTAAGAGCAATTAGATTGAGTGCAAGAAAAATTATCGTTCAAAAAGGATTAGAGCGTGAGTTTGCAGATTATGTAAAATTAAACCCCGAACAAAGAGAAGGCTTACCTATTCCAATAGATGAGGGAACAATAGGTAGCAAACAAAATAGAAATGGTGTTCTTTACCTAGGTAGAGGTGGATTATAATACACCATTAAGACAATTAAGTTAAGTTAAGTTAAATTTTAAATAAAAATGTTATGAAAAAGATGAGTTTAGTACAGTACGCATTAGGATTAGTAGGATTAGCAGTATCAGTCTACGTTGTAGGATATGCTTTTAAGAAAGGTTCAAAAGCGGGTACAACAGAGGAATAGTATGTTAAAATACGTTGCTTTGGGTTTAGGTTTAGGTGTTGCTTTTGTTTTATTCATTAGTGCAAAAAAAAGACCTACACTATCAAGAGATGGTAAAGGGATAGCCCGATTTTTAATGGGATTAGGCTATTCTAAAGCCAATGCTTCGGGTATTGCGGGTAATTTATATACTGAGTCAAAGTATGACCCTCAAGCCCTTGGAGATAATGGTACATCATTCGGACTTGCCCAATGGCATAAAAGTAGATGGGATGCCTTAAAATCTTGGTGCAATGAAAGAAACCTAGACATTAATTCATTTGAAGTACAACTTAGATTTATTGATTGGGAATTAAATAATACTGAAACAAGAGCAAAAAGAGAGTTGTTATCAAAAACAACACCTAGCGAATCAGCATTTGCTTTTGCTAAATATTATGAAAGACCTCAACTAATCGTAGACGAGAGAATGGAAAAAGCAGAGGAAATTTACAATAGCTTATAAAAAATTTAATACTATGAACAATAAGAGATTTAGCAACAAAGTAATGTTTTGGTCTTTTGTTGGTTTTTTTACAACCTTTTTATACCTAATATTAAAAAAATATATATGATAAGTAATACAGATAATTGGAGTGGGTCTATAAAAAGAGTAGCACCTAGAAGTACAGATAATTGGAGTGGATTTTTAAGTCAAGCAGATGAGATTAGATTAAATTCTGAACAATCAACTTGTCAATGTATAACAACACCTTGTGATTGTGGTGGCTCTGATGTGTCTTTAGGGCTTGACCCAATAGAAACCGATGCAACAACACAAGTTAAAGACCCACTTCCAAATATGCAAGTGCCAATGTCAGATAAGAAAAATTTAAGTTGGCTAACTTTAGTTGGTCTTGGTGTGCTAGGATATTTCGCATATAAGAAACTAAGAAACTAAAATATGTCAAAGCTAGAGGAATTAAAAAAAGAACTACAAGGACTTGTAGATAAAGGTAAAATAACCGCTAAACAATATCAAGACAAAATTGATGAAGCCATCTATGGAGATGGGGGTTATGAAACCGAAAAAGATAGTATGAAGAAAAAACATATTATCTTAGCACTTGTAGGTCTTGTAATAGGCTTCTTAATTGGAAAAAATCAATAAAATAATAATATTATGAATACAAAAACTTTATTTTGGACTTTAGGCGGTGTAGCTACTATTGTGGGTGGTTACTTTATATATAAAAGAATAACACAGCCCGTTGAATTTATTGGGGAAAAACCTAAAAGTAATGGTTCTAAACCACCAAAAACAACAACAACAACAACAACAACAACAACTTCTAATTCGGGATTACCTTTAAAAAGAGGTAGCAAAGGAGAAAAGGTAAAACAATTACAAAGATTTTTAATTTCTAATGGTTACGACTTAGGAACTTTTGGAGTTTTAAAAGATGGAGTAGATGGAGATTTTGGCAGTAAAACTGAACAAGCGGTTACTCTTAATCAAAATCCATTTGCAACATTTAAGTCTATGTACCCAAGTGCGGTGCAAGGTCAAGTTTCAGCAGATTTCTTTAATACCAATATAAAAGGTCAATATTAATTGGCTAACAATAAAAACATAATATTTTTTGGAATTGGGGCGGTTCTAGGGGGAACTGCCTTGCTTCTTGTATTGCGTAAACTTTTAGTAAAGTATAGAGCAGTTTCTATTGCTAAAAAAGAATGGCAAGGATGGGGCGAACCTACTATTGATATTAATGGTAATCAAATTATAGATGGGGGTTTTGAATCTGATAAAGGTTTTTCTGAAAGAGTTGGTAAATATTGGAAAGAGGGTACGGGTCAAAATCTTGTTGGTTCTGACAGAGAAGTGCCTTGGTCTGCTACGTTTATTTCTTGGATTATGAAAAAAGCGGGTGCGGGAAGTAAGTTTGTTTATAACCCCTCACACTCTAAATATATTACTGATAGTATATCTAATAGAAAAAATGGTAATTCTAAAGCACCATTTGTAGGCTATAAGCTAAATGAGATTGCACCTAAAGTTGGAGACTTGGTTTGTTATTCAAGACAAGGTGGGGTTGATTATGACACTACGGGGTCTTATAAAAGCCATTGCGATATAGTTGTATCTACTAAAGGAAATGAAATTGAAGTTATTGGCGGTAATGTAAATCAAGCGGTAACTAAGAAAGTTTTAAAAACCGATTCTAAAGGTTTTCTTGTAGACACCAATAGAGATTGGTTTACAATTATCAAAAACAACATATAAAAGGAAACCCCTCTATGGGAGAGGGGTTTTACAGATATTTAAGTTGTAATCAAATAACATCCAACCTTGTTTTTTATCTAATTTGTCTACTAACAGTTCAAAGTTAGGAATAATTTATTATCTTTGAAACATAAAACTTACTTATTGTGGCGAAAAAAACAAATAATTTTAAGAAGTTTGGGAAACTTGCATCTCTAGTAAAGAAGATAGCTGACAAAAATCCCGATATAATGCAACAGATTTTAAATGAATCTGAAAGCACTAGCAAAAATAGTTGGAACAAAATTCAAAAATGGACTTCTAAAAATCTATTTCCAACATTTAAAGAATTACCTCTAAAAGATTTCACATTAAAAAGTGTAGAAAACGCTATCAATGATGATGTTGCTACTAAAAAGAAATCAAAATGTGGCAATATTTCTAATGTTACAGAAGCAGAAATTCTTGGTATTGATTTATTTGATTTAGAGAATTTACTAAGAACCTTTGACCCAAACTTGCAAATACAAATTGATGTAAATGGTGGGGATGGCTTTGTTAATACAAGCATTGTTAAAATCAAGGATTTAGATGTAAAAAGCGGAGAGGTTAATAAGCAATTAAGAGATTTAGTTGGGAGTGATAGTGATAAACTACTTCCACTTAGGGGGATTAAACTCCGAAAAAAAGGAAAAAAGCAAGGAGATAGGTCAAATTGCTCTTACTATATAAAATTTGTTTTTGAGGAAGATGCAGATGTTATTGAATCTCAATTATCTGATAGCATAGTTGAAGATGGAGTGCAGTATGCTGATTTATCCCCAAAGCAGAAAGAAATGCGTAATAGACGACTTCAAAAAGCCGAAGCAGAAAAGTCTAAGAGAATTAAAAAAGCTAAAAACAAGAAGTTTGATACTCCCGAAAAAGTTGTAGGTAAAAAAGAAGATGCTGATATTCAGAAAAAAATTGCTGATAAAAGAGATAGTAGTGCTGAAAGAGTAAAGGAGATTCGTAATTTAATATCTGATTTAAGAAACGATGTAAAAGATGGATTAATTACTAAAAAGTTTTATCAAAAGGAAGTTGCTAAACTTACTAAAAAACTTGAAAAGGGAGGAAAAATATGAGCGATAAAATAAAAAGAAAATACGTTAAGTCAAAAAGTGCTGACAGTTTAGTAAAATCTTTAATTAAAAAGAAACTAAGTTTTTCTGTTCGTGAAGCAAGTGAGTGTACTGAAATTTTATTAGACGATACACATTTTGTATTTGCATCTCAGAGCAATTTTCCAAAAAATAAAATTTACTTATTTAACAATGTAAAGATTCAAGTTCAAAAGTGGATTAAAAAAAATAGTGTAGTCTTGCCCGAAGAACTAAATTCAATTAAGTATAATAATGATTATGATACTGAAATTGGAACAATGGCGGGAACTGACTTAAATCACGCATATTGGCGAATAGCTTACCTCTACGGGATGATAAATGAGAAAACATATATTAGTGGGCTTGATACTGAATGTAAAGCACTAAGACTTGCTACGCTATCTGTGTTGGGTAGAGAGAAAAGTTTTGTTGCGTATGAAAACGGAAACAAGCTAAATTCTTATATAAGTCAAAAGGAGAATGTTGATTTAAAGAATGTGTTTAAGTTCATTAGACTAACTTGCTTTACTTTTATGAAAGAAGCATCTGAATTATTAGGAGATGATTTTTTCGCTTGGAAAACAGACTGCATTTATTATAGAGATACCAAAGAAAATGTAAAGATAGTACAAGACTACTTTGACAAATACAACTTAACATACAAGCAACTAGGTTATTGAATCGCCACTCAATAGCTTAGTTTAAGGGGGAGGATTTATTTCTCCCCTTTTGTGTGTTTATTATTTTGTAAAATAATAATTATTCTCTATATTTGCTTTTGTAATCAAATACAATCAATTAATGGATGATTTAAAATTAACTCCATTCTCTGAAAAAGAGATGGAATATGACTACTCTACCCAAACATTTAACGAGAGGGGTGTAGACTTTACACTAATACGTTTAAGCAATCAACAGAAACCGCAAAGCGGAAACCTATATAAGTTTGGTTTAGTTGATGATGAGTACCATTTCTATTGGTTCTTTCACAACAAAGCTATTGTAAAGGGTAGACTAAAAGCACTAGAGACATTTAAAGCCCTTCTATTGTATTGTGAACAAAGAGACCTAGGTAAACCATTTGCATTTAAAGTTATAAAATAAAAAAGGGAAACAAGCTATCAACTCTATTTCCCCTTTCCGTTTTCAAGAAACTCTACGCAAGACACAAATAAAGCGTATAACTCAAATATACTTAATTATGAATCCTATTCTATTAGATTTTGAAAAATTATTTGCAACAATAAAAAACCCTAAAAACAACTTTTATCATATAGAACCAATCCAAAAAATGATAAAAATATTTGAGAGAAAATATAAAGATGATTTTAATATTTCAACAAGTCTTTTAGTACGGTTTTTAAATATCCAACATAAATTGTTAGAACTTAAATTATATAAATTTGAGCAAAATAAAGAGATATAAGTATTTTTTCTATCAATTAGAAAAACCTTTAATTATGGAAGCGGAGAGCAGACAAGTTGCAGATTCAATGCTCATTTCATTAAATCAAAAAGTCGGAGGTATAATGGATGTAAAAGACCTATACGATATAAGAGTTGAAAGTTTAATTATTGGTACTTCATCTAAAATGAAAAATAAAAAAAATCATATTTGGGTAGGAACTAACCATACTTCAGATGGTTGGATTAATGAAGCAGAATATATAAGAGTTGTAAATAACAAGGAAAAGCAATAGTATGAAAATCAAAAAAATAAGTCAATCTTTCTTAAAAAACTACAATGATTATAAAGGAAAAAAATTATGTGGATTAAAGTTTAAGGCACAACATTTTGATAATTTAGAGTTCCCGACTTCATTGCCAATGGATTTAGGTAATTACTTTGAGTATGTTGCTACGGGTTGCTTACCTCGTAATGGAATAAAACCCGAACCTAAAATATCTTATATAGGAACAAAGCGAGAAGCTATGTCCACACCTTATGTAAGAGCAAATGAATCAGCAGAACTTTTTAAAAAGATAAAAGAAGCATATAAGATTGAAATTGTTGATGTTGGACTAAAGCTAGAATCAAAAAACAAAAATGGTATCTTGGATATTTGGGCTACAATGAATGGTAAACCTTGTATAATTGATTTAAAATATAGCGGTTTAATTGATGATAAATGGTCAGAAACGGGTTGGGATGTAGAAAGTTTACATTATAAAGAAAGATTGCTAGTTCAAGCTATTCAATATAAGATGTTGGTAAAAGAAAACTATGGCTTAAACTATGATGAGTTTGATTTTTTGTTTATGGTTTTTTCATCAAAAGAAGTTCATAACGTAAAGTTTATTAGAATAAATATAGACGAAGATGCTTATAGGGTTCACGAAAACCACATATCTAGCATTTTTAAGCAGATTAACGCTATGGATATAGAAAAAGACTTTATACCCTATCCAAGTATTAAAAGTTGTTCTAAATGTCCTTTATATGATTCTTGCGAGTATAAGTCGGATATTCCACTAATAGAAGATGTTTATTATGGGGGATAAATTTATAATAACAAATCAGCTTTATTTATTTCAAAATGAAATTACATACTTTAACAACTATATAAGTGTTTTAATAGATTTTGTTACAAACGAACCACCAACAAAAAAATTAAAATATGGAATTAATCAACACAAGTACAACTTCAAAATATATGAAGAAATACAAGTAATCAAGTTTCATAAGTACAAATTAAAACTAAAAATTGAATACGATTTTTTCATAACTAACAACTATTGTAAATCAAATAAATCTAAAATTAAATCTATCTACTATGGCAAAGACATCACAACAACAATTAATAACAAATTTTTCAACAACTATCTCAAAGTATGAACATAAAAACTTAGCAGAACTACTAGAGACACATAGCATTACTCCATCGCAGTTTAAAAACATTGTTATAAACGAGGTTAAGAAAAGTGAAAAGATGCAACAAGCGTTCTTAAATAACCCCGCATCACTATTTGCATCCATTTTATTATGTGCAGAACTTGGTTTAAATCCATCCGCAGATGTAGGAGAATTTTATTTTCTACCATTTGGCTCTAAAATAACACCGATTTTAGGCTACAAAGGTGTTATTAATTTAATTTTAAGAAGTGGAGAAATTTCAAAACTTTGGAGTGAAATTGTATATCAAGAGGATGATTTTGAATATGAACTTGGTCTTGAACCAAAGTTGATTCATAAACCAAATCACGACAGAACAAACAAAAATATAAAGTATGTTTATGCGGTTGCAAAGCTAACCAATGGCGAAACAATGTTTAAAGTAATGTCCAAGAAAGAAATTATGGAGATTGTAGAAATGTCAAAATACCCTAATTCATTATATGGTTCAAATAAAGACCCACAAGGTTGGATGTATAAGAAAACAGTTATTAAGCAACTATCTAAAACTCTACCTAAAGATTATTATGGTAAACGTGGTATAAGTGTAGATGATAAAGTAGAGGGCGGTGGTTATTTAAAGCTAGATGATGATAACAATATAATGTTTGTGGAGGGTAAAAAAATAATCCCTAAAAGAAGTAAGTCTATTTACTCAAACCTAGATATAGATGTTGAACCACTAGATGTTAATAATATAGAGGTGGTTGAACCACAAGAAATTATATCAAAAGATAATAAAAGTAAAAAAGAATCACTAACTTTGGACTTTAATAAAGCAAAGACTTCTGCAAGTTAGAGTTTTACCACGTTATTTTTTTTGTTAAGGAATTAAAAGGTTGCTATTTATAGTAACCTTTTTTTGTTTTAAATATCTTTTAAAAAATAGTCAAGTTTCCAAAAATATTAATTCTGTCTACAATGAAAATAGTATTTCCAATCCGATTGAAAATTCCTAAGTTCAAACTATTGAGTGCCTTCAAGACCATTCCAACATCTGTAATATCTCCATTTGTAGTATAAGTAAATATGGTTGGGTTTATTATTGTGGATGCTTGTATGGACACACCAACAGTACCGATGAATGTTTCAGCAGTTAAGTCATACTCATAAAATAATGTAGAATTAGCTTGACCATTTGAGGGGTCTTGTGTTCCACCCAACAAAGAGAATTTGGTTGCGTAAAAATTATTATTTTCTACTTGAAGCGATATGTCTTGTTTTATACTAGCCATATTATCCCTTTATTCCTTTATTTAATTCGTCATTAACACTAACTATCTTTGAATGTATTTCATCACTATACCCTTGAAAAAAACCATAAGTATCTAAAAATTCTTTGCTAAAAAAATTATTACCCCCTTTTAATAGGTCTGATGGCTCTAGTTGAACAGTTTTAAAATATAATTTAATTTTTTCTTTTGGAAGCAAATTCAAAACTAATCTTGTCCTACCATTAAATATGATTGGATTTTTTATAAGGTCTATATTTATAGCGGGTTGAAATTGGTATGTATCAGCAACATTAACTCTTTTATTTCTCTCTAGCGAACCATTTGAATCATATATTTCTACATCAATAGGTTCGTTAATTTGGTCTATCGATGTGGTTTGAAAATATAATGATTCAGCACGATACATTATTGTACCTTGAGTTTCTTGTATTTCTTCGTAAGATGTTAAATCGGCAGTTTTTACTGAAACCCAAGTATTGGCATTAAATTTAAGTGCTGGTGCATAAACTCCCGCCATAGTTATTCTTCTTTTGCAATGTCTTTACCATTACTATTTCTAGCAACTAATTTACTGCTTTTTGGGTCTAAAAAAACACTAATGCCATAATCTTTCATAAGTATTTTATTTAACTTTTCCAATTCTGATTTAGATTCCCCGTTATTAACTGCACTTCTATATGCCTTTAAACAAATAGTTGCGTTCTCAAAATCTTGTTCACTTATTTCTCCACTTGATTCTGTATTGGGAGGTGCAACTGCATCGCTATCCTTTGAAGTTTTGCTTAGTAAAGACTTAACTTTTTTAGGCTTTAAAATAAATAAAACAAGTACTGCTACTCCTAAAATCTTTAATATATCTTTTGTTTCGTTATCCATTATTTGTTTCTTTTAAAAATTATTGCCATTCCTACTAATAATAAAGAACCACCACCTAAAAAGTAAAATAGTGTTAGTTGCTTATTTTTTCTACTATCTACAAGTTTTTGATTTTCCAAAACTGCAAATGTTTGATACATAATGTTTAATCTTGCGATTTCACTACCTACATCTTGCATCCTTTCGGTAAGTTCTTTTTGTTGTTTTAAGGTAAGTGTAGCTAATTTCTCTTGTAATTCCCTATTCTTTTTAGCAGAAATAGAACTAGCAACAAGACCAATTATTACTTTAGCACCCTCAACAATTAAATCTCCACCGCCACCTCCCGATGGTGGAGGTGTTCCCGTTGCGTTATTGTATTTTATTTTTTTCATTTTTTATTTTTTAAATACTTGTATCGTTGCATAAACTACCGCTAAACCAACTCCCATTATGCCTATAAAAAGTGAGGTGTCTTTTTGTCTTTGTGTTGATTCACTTTGAAGTGCTTTACCATACTCTAGTATTGTATTGGTTAAAATCTCAATACGAGATTGCTCTTTCATTGCTTGAATCTCAGCATAAACAAGTTTCTCATTACTTGCCAACTGCATTAATGCAATATTAAGTTGTGCCTTTCTTTGTTTCTTGGCTTGACTTGAACCTAAAATAGCACCACCAATACTTATTAAAGATGATATTACTAAAGCAGTAGTAAATACAATACCACTTTCCCCCTCTGTTCTTATCTCTCTGTCTACATCATCAATAAAACCTTGGTTTTCATCAGTTACCGCTTGTACAGACTTTCTTATTATTTCGGGAAGTGTTGGTTTACTTGAAACTTCTATCCCGTTTTTTCGTAATATATCAACAACCATTTGAGGTTTCTCCCAAATAAATTCGTTTAGTATTTGTAGACGTATTGGTAGTTTTTCTGTTATTGACATATTATTTGTTTATATTTAATATAAATGATGTGCTTGAAATAGAGTACCCAACAGCAATAGAACCATCAGCATTGGTTGTGCTTATCGAACCAACTCCATTCACATAGACAGTTTTATTAATAACTAATGCCAAACTTGAATCTGTTATTACCGAACCACTAATCTCAACATTACCTAAACTATCAGATGCAACACCTATTGTTCTTTCGGGGTCTAAAGTACTTGAAATGTCTCCCAATGTTCCATAAGAAGATAATCCCGTTGCGGTTTGACTACTATCCGAAGCGTAACTAAATACAACACCACCAATAGAGTTTACATCACAACCGACATTATTGCCCGATGTCGTACCTACTGTTTTACTAATAACACTTGCTGATGCGAAATCTACAATAGATAAAATAGGAGTTTGGTCTATTCCATTTGTGCTTAAAACACCACTAACAACTACAACACCCGTTGTAGGGAAAAACGACATATCCGTATTAAAAACTTGAGTAGTTAAACTTACTCCTTGTGTACCCCATATAACTGTATCACTTGCAGTATCGTAAGTTGGTTCTATTACTCGTGCGCCATCTCTTTCAGTAGTAGCACAATAAAATTTGTTGTTTGCAGTAAGTTTTGAGGTAGCTTGATAGCCATTAAAACTTTCTTGGGGAGTAGTACTTATGTTTCCTATTGTAATCACATTACCATCAATATTAAGAATAGTCGATTGAATTTTCCCTCTTTGGCTTACAAACAAAAGAATAGCCTTTTGGTCATTGATATTAACAATATTGCCCCTACCTTGACTTTGTTCAATGGGGGTTTTTAATGATATTGTTATTTCCAAGTCGGTAACAGTTGCAATTAAAACAAATGGATTATAGATTGTACCAAATGGGTAGTAATAAGTAGAAGCAATTAAATATTTACCCGCCCCAAGACTATCAGTTGCAATAAAATTTCTACTATCTCCACTTCCATAATCTTCAGTAAAGGGTTCTCCTAATTTAAACTCTTGTTTTTCTATTGTATATTCAAACGCTATACCTTTTGCGGGGGCATTTCTCGTATTTGATACAGTTGAACAAAGACCATTAACAACAATATTACTTAAAGTTGTTTTGTCTAAGTCAAATTCAATATACCTACCATCAGATACTAATGTTGGTTCTTTTTTATAACTAAATGTTCCATCTTTATCTACACTACCGCCTATTAAATACGCTTCATAAGAACCTGCTCTAATATCAAAATGAGAGAAAAAGAAAATAAAATTTGTATCATCTATCCACCTTACTAAGTTGTCTCTATCTTGTTCGGGTGCAACTGTTTCTGAATAGGTTTGCGTTAAACCTATTGGAATTGATATAGGCACACTACCCGTTTGTTTTACTCCAAAAATACCTCCCGCATCATCTAATTGAACAAACTGATTTTTAGAAATTGTTTGCCCACTTTGAATTGGAAACTTATGAGTTAATCCATCTATATTTCCCGATGGTACGGATGAACCACCTTCTGTAATTGTCATTCCAAAGTGTGAAGATGCGAATAATATAAAAGAATCAAGTGTAAAAAATTCTCCGCTTTCATTTGCGAGTTTGGATAGTTGGGCAGTAAGTAAATTCTCGTTAAAACCTACGTTAATATTATATAATGACACCATAGGAATATCTTTATATAATTCTAAAGAATTAAACGCTATGTTTTTTAGTGGAGTAAGTAACAATATTGTAGACACATCCCTACTGTTATCAATGCTTACTACCTCCAATGAACTTCCCTTAATATTGAATTTAATCATAATTTATTTTATAATTTATATTATTACTTTTGATAATTAGATTTCGTTTGCACTAATACATAACAAATTTCTTATTATCAAAATCTGATATGAACCTATTAATAATGTCATATCTATTTTTATTTTGAGGTGTTGGTGTGGTTTCAAAAACTTGTAAAAAAGCTTCATAACCATCTATACGAGGATAACCAAGTCCTAAATAAATCAAAAGACCATTTAAGTCTGCTTCCACCTCGTCATCAATATCTTCATTTAAGTAAAAATGAGAAAACTCGTGCAGTAAAATTGCCATTCTCATTGGTACTGTATAATCCTTAAATAGTTTTTTAGAAACTTGAATCCTACCCGTGCTTTTGCTAATTCTTGCGGGTGTTTGCATTTCCACACCTCTTGAATTTATAATTGTTGGTAGGTATTCTATTTTATAATCTTTTAACTCGCTAACGTAGTTATTGGTCTCTAAATAAGATGCGTTAAAGCTAAATTTTTGTGCAAAATCAACAAATGCACCAACTGAATAACTGTTAAAGTCAACCTCATCCATACGTTTTTCTAAGCCTAACTTTTCTATGTTTAATACCCTAACATAATTGGTTATATCAGAACCATCGTCATCACTTAATTGAATATCTAAAGTTTTAGGTGTCATCGGCAACCTAACGTAGAACTTATAGCTACTTTCAACAGTCTTATATCTATTAGTAAACGCAGTCAATGGCTTATCCCTATCAACCACTTTTAATCTTAGTTTAATGGGTCTTGCCACTTGAACACTAATACAAAGTGTCATTTGCTCATATCGACTATTTAAAGTATAATTCATCTATTTTTTATAATAGTATTTATATGCTACTGCACCAATAATTAATAACCCCGATACCATCAATAAAGGCTTACTTAAACCTAAGAAAGTATTGTCTTTTTTTCCCATCTCTTTCTCCATCAATTGACCTTCAATAACATCGTCTTCAATTTGAGATTTTAAGACATCGTTATAAACATCCGTAACTCCAAGCTTTGGTATAACCTCCCCTTTTTGTTTCTCTCTATTCAGCCATTCCTTAAAAGGTAATACCGAACCGCTTAATTTATACTGCTGATTAGCGGATAAAAAACTTTCTTCTCTCATTCTCATTTGTGTCTGCGTTTAAGATTTCTTTACTAATAATACTGTTATTCCAATTAAAGCTACTGCTCCAATTCCAATATAAAGATACGGAACTTTATTCGCACTTGGGGTTGGGGAAACTACGGGAGAATTTGGTTGTGGTGTAGACCCTATGTTTTGCTCATTTATAATCCTTTCCTCAATTTCTTCTTCTCTTTTAATTGCTTCTTTTAGCTCTAAAGCTTCTTTGACTTTTTTTTCTTGTTGTTTTAGTCTTAATTGTTCTACCATTTGACTCAAACCACCACCACTACCAAAACCACCAATACTCCCACTTCTACGACCACCTTTGAATGGGTTTAATTTTGCGCCAATACCCGCCCCAAAGTTTGAATAACCCTCTACTTGAAAAAAGTCTGACATCATACTGTCATTTTTATTTGTTGTTTGCATAA
>Ga0208814_1000684_pt1 | contig 18763 bp, 27 predicted proteins | sample MalvirAntarct_55_FD_184253 | JGI IMG/M metagenome (GOLD analysis project Ga0208814, IMG submission 184253) | Marine viral communities from the Global Malaspina Expedition - Malaspina viral metaG Antarct_55 (SPAdes) (version 2) | ecosystem: Environmental > Aquatic > Marine > Oceanic | place...
GGTCTATATAGTATTATACAACCCCTAAGAAGAGAGGAAATTCAATGGGAAAGAAAGTTTACGTAGAGTGCGAATTAGAGTGGACGAAGTTACGTCCAGAAGATCGTGACATGGGACCAAGAGACGGTAGTGACATGGCTAAGAACATGGAAGCTAAAGATGGTGTCTATGTAGTTAATTGTTTAATCAACGAAGAGCAGAAGAAGAAGATGGTTGCAGATGGTATTCCTAATAAGGGTTTACAAGCTCAGTTGTTCAAGACTAACAAAGAAGGAAGAGGGTTCTACAAGGCTACCCGACCCCATGTTAACCCTAAGTTCAGGAATAAAGACACTGGAGAGATGGGTGTAGTTACAGGCCCACCAGAGATGCTCAAGCAAGTCGATGGTGAGTATGTCAAATGGAATTGGGATACAGATGGTCTTGTGGGTAATGGTTCTAAAGCAACAGTTAAGTTTGATGTTTGGGACGGTAAGATCACTACAATGGAAAAAGTGCTTATAAATGAGTTAGTAACTTATGAAGCTAATGGTGAAGGAGATGCTTTCTAATGAAGGTAACAATTACATTTGAGTCTGATTGCGAAGACGATGGTTTCAACGGAACCACAACAATAGTTAGAGGGGGTATTGATACTCTGTATGACTTAGGTGATGCCTACGTTGACGCTACAAGGGCAGGGGGCTTTAACTACGTAGAAAACGTAGCCTTCGAGAAAGATGATGGTCAGATGGTCTTTAGCGGCTTCTGATGGTTAAAGTCTTAGTAGATGGCGACATCCTAGCTTATAGAGCCGCCTTTGCTACTCAAGATGATCTCCCCAAGGATGCAGAAGAGAAGGTAGAGATATTACTCGACTTCGTTCTTGAGGAGACATTAGACTTTGTTACACCAGATCAATACGAGGTGTATCTAACAGGATCTAATAACTTCCGTTTTGAGGTAGCTAAGTCGCACCCCTATAAGGGAAATAGAACAGCAACAGAAAAGCCTAAACATCTAAAGCATATAAGAGATTACTTGGTTAAGAAGTTCGGTGCTATAGTAAGTGAAGGAGAAGAAGCAGATGATCTAATAGCAATAGAGGCTACCCGACTTGGCCCAGATACTATTGTTGCATCAATCGATAAGGATATGTTACAGATACCTTGTCGTCACTTTAACTTTAATAAGAAGGAGTGGACAACAGTAGATGAATGGTCAGGTACTTTATTCTTCTATACTCAGATACTAACAGGAGATGCCGCAGATAATATAAAAGGTCTGTATGGCATTGGCCCTAAGAAGGCAGATAAACTACTGTTAGACTGTACTACAGAAGAGGAGCTATGGAAAGCCTGTGTTAAGGCTTATGATGGTGATACAGAACGTATAATAGAAAATGCTAGGTTACTCTGGCTAAGAAGGAAAGAAGGAGAACTATGGGAGCCGCCAATAGCAAGAGAAGACAGCATGCTATAAAGAACGGCTATAGATCAGGTCTTGAAGATGACATATCTAAAGACTTAAAGGGAAGGGGTGTAGCTTTTGAGTATGAAACACTAAAGATTAAGTGGACATTACTGGAAAACAAGAGCTACACACCTGACTTTATTTTACCTAATGGCATTATAATTGAGTCAAAAGGAAGATTTATAGTTGCAGATAGAAAGAAGCATTTAAAGATCAAGGAACAACACCCCGACAAAGATATTAGATTTGTCTTTACAAACTCTAGAGGAAAGATTAGTAAAGGCTCTAAGACTACTTACGGAATGTGGTGTGATAAGAATGGATTTAAGTATTCAGATAAATTAATACCACAAGAGTGGGTAGAGGAGAAATAGAATGAGTAAAACAGCAGTAGTGTTTAGTTGCGCACATGCAGACCCGTCTACAAGTAATGAAAGATTTGATTGGCTAGGAGAATTAATCTATGACGTTAATCCCAATTATATCATTGACCTCGGCGATGGTGCTGATATGCGTTCTCTTAATAGCTTTGATGGTAAAAAGCCTGAAGCTCTTATTAGTCAGAATTATGAAAAGGACATTGAACACTACAACGAATCAATGGACAGACTACGAAGAATACCAGCTACTAGAAAATACAAAAGACCTAACTGGTTTGGATTTGAAGGAAACCATGAACATAGACTTAAACGAGCGATCGGACTTGACCCAAGACTTGAGGGAGAAAAGTACGGGGTATCCTTTAGCCATCTTCAGACGGATCATTGGTTCGACGAATACCATGAATACAGAAACTCAGGACCAGCCATAGCAGAGTATGATGGTGTGTCGTATGCGCACTTCTTCCAAGCAGGTAACTTCGGTTCAGCAGTATCTGGATTACATCATGCTAATACGTTACTAGGACACCGATATAAAAGTAGTACTTGCGGTCACAGCCATAAACGTGATATGAAGTTCAAAGATGGTGCTAAGGCTATAGGACTTGTAGCAGGTTGTTATAAGGGTGCTGAAGAGGGTTGGGCAGGTCAGTCTAACTTAGATTGGTGGAAAGGTGTAGTAATTAAACGTGAGATAGACAACGGCATGTATGAGCCTGAGTTCGTATCACTCAAGAGGTTAAAAGAAGTATATGGGAAAACGTAGTGATTTCGTAAGGGTACCTAGAGACTTCTACAGCACTCCTATAGAAGCTGTTAAACCCCTGATCGACCACTTGGATTACTCATTTGATTATGTAGAACCTTGTGCTGGTGATGGGCGTTTAATAAGTCATATAGACGAACTCACAGAGGGTATGGGAAAGTGTTTATACTCTTGTGATATAGAGCCTAAGCACTCTTCTGTAGTCGAGTGTGATGCACTAAAAGTTAACTTTGGTGGTTATGGTATGGTTGACTACTGCATAACTAACCCACCTTGGAATAGAAAGATACTCCACCCATTGATAGATCATTGGTTGGGGATATGCCCCACTTGGCTGTTGTTTGATGCAGATTGGATGCACACTAAGCAGTCAGCACCTTTCATGGACTACTGTAGTAAGGTAGTTTCTGTGGGTCGTGTTAAGTGGATAGAGGGTAGTAAGGGTGTAGGTAAGGATAATTGCTGTTGGTATCTGTTTGATATTTACTTAGATAGGCCAACAGAGTTTCATGGAAGGATACTATAATGAGTAGGTACGATAAAGATGCATCTTGGTACATTAAGTGGTTTGCATCTATTGCACTACTGCTAGGGCTGTCTATAAGGGTACTAGATTTAGAGGGTAACTATAACACCTTTGATTATATCTTTACCCTGATTGGTGCTATCGGATGGTTCATAACGGGCCGACTGTGGAATGACAGATCTATAATGATTTGCAATGGAGCTTATACTGTGGTACTAATAGTAACTTTAATAATAACTTATATGGGGATATAAATGGATAAAGCTAAAGAATACTCAGATTGGGTAGAGAAGAAGATTATGACTGAAGGTGAGACACGACTAGTAGAGAATGTGTTAGGTCTTGTAGGAGAGGCTGGAGAAGTAGCTGAGAAGGCTAAGAAGTTATTAAGAGATAACACTAGACTAAGTAAAGAGGATATGGTAAAGGAGTTAGGTGATGTAGTATTTTATGCGACAGCATTAGCTAATTACTTCGGTAGTGACTTAAGTAAAGTCATGGATATTAATATAAACAAGTTGGATGACCGTGAGGCAAGAGGTGTCTTAGGTGGGTCAGGAGATAATAGATGAGAATATTAAGAGCAATAGGACGTTGGTGGTATAGGTTCATCAACTATATGGTTACATGGGAAATGCATAGAGATGCAGTTAAGCATTTAAATAGGTTAACAGACCGTGAGCTAAAAGACATAGGACTTAATCGTGGCGACATAGATCGTATGATATGGTTTAAAGAAGATAAACAAGATAGAGGAGATACACAATAATGGATAACTACTTACCAACAGATTATCAATCATTTATACACAAGTCACGTTATGCTCGTTGGTTAGATGATGAGGGACGAAGAGAGACTTGGGCTGAGACAGTAGGTCGTTACATGGACAACCTAGTTAAGCCAGTATTAGGAGACTACCCTGATCAGATTAAAGAGATAGAAGAATCTATCTTAAGCCTTAACGTAATGCCTAGTATGAGAGCTTTAATGACTGCTGGACCAGCTATGGCTAGAGATAATACAGCAGGTTATAATTGTTCTTACTTAGAGGTTGATACACCTGTAGCATTTGATGAGGCTATGTTTATCTTGTTGTGTGGTACTGGTGTAGGCTTCTCTGTTGAACGTCAGTCTATTCAGAAGTTACCTGAGATACCTGATACAATGTTTAACAGTGAAACGACAATCATTGTTAAAGATAGTAAGGAAGGTTGGGCTAAGTCACTACGTCAGCTTATTGCGTTATTATATAGTGGTGAGATAGCTAAGTGGGATGTATCTAAAGTAAGACCAGCAGGGGCTAAGTTAAAGACCTTTGGTGGTAGAGCATCAGGTCCAGCTCCACTAGTAGATCTATTTAACTTTGTTGTTAAGATCTTTGCAGGGGCTAAAGGACGTAAGTTATCATCTATTGAGTGCCATGATATTATGTGTAAGATAGGTGAGGTTGTCGTTGTAGGTGGTGTACGTAGGTCTGCTATGATCTCTTTATCTAATCTATCTGATGATCGCTTAAGACATGCTAAGTCAGGTTCATGGTGGGAGAATGATCCACAAAGAGGGTTAGCTAATAACTCCGTAGCTTATACTGAGAAGCCTGACAGCTTGTCATTTATGAGAGAGTGGATGGCTCTAGTAGAAAGTGGATCTGGTGAACGCGGCATCTTTAATAGGCAAGCATCTAAAGCTCAGGCGGCTAAGAATGGTAGACGTGATCCTAACTATGAGTTCGGCACTAACCCATGTAGCGAGATAATATTACGACCAGCTCAGTTCTGTAATTTAACAGAGATAGTTGTACGTGCTACAGATACAGTAGAGAGCTTAGAGAAGAAGGTCAGAGTAGCTACAATACTAGGTACTATACAGTCTACTCATACTAAGTTTCCTTACTTACGTAAGATATGGAAGAAGAATACTGAAGAAGAGAGACTACTAGGTGTGTCTATGACAGGTGTTATGGATAACCCATTAACAACAACTGCAAACGAAGGATTGGAGAACACTCTTGAACATCTTAAAACCATCGCCGTGGCTACTAATGCTATCTGGGCTGAACACCTTGATATCCCTGTTGCTACTGCTATCACTTGCAACAAACCAAGTGGTACTGTCTCCCAACTTGTTAACTCAGCTAGTGGGATTCATGCTCGTCACAGCCCCTACTATATTCGTACTGTCCGTGGTGATAATAAAGACCCGTTAACACAGTTTATGTCAGATCAGGGTATACCTAATGAACCTGATGTAATGAAGCCAGATCAAACTACTGTCTTTAGTTTTCCTATGAAAGCTCCAGATGGTGCAGTGTGTACTGCTGATATGACAGCCCTTGAACAACTAGAGATGTGGTTAGCTTATCAGAGAGCATGGTGTGAGCATAAGCCTTCTGTAACTATTAATGTCTGTAAAGAGGAATGGTTTGAGGTAGGTGCATTTGTATATAAGAACTTTGATGAGATGAGTGGTGTGTCGTTCTTACCATTTAACGAGCATACTTATCAACAAGCACCTTATACAGAGTGTACCGCAGAAGAGTTCATGAGTATGGTGGATCTAAGTCCAGCTACTATTGAATGGGCTAAGTTATCTGAGTATGAGAAAGAAGATAATACAGCAGGCAGTCAGACGCTAGCTTGTTCTGGGGATTCTTGTGAAATTGTAGACTTGACTTAATCCTTGACGAATCACCTGAGCATGTGTTAAAACTGCTCTATAACTTATAGGAGAAGATAATGGCTAAATGGAATTTAGAGAATACCAAAGAGGGGTCTCCAGAAGAGCATGACCCTGTGAATAGACCTTCGCATTATGCAGGTAACATAGAGTGCATTGACTACATACAAGACTTTCTAACTGAAGAGGAATACATAGGATACCTCCGAGGGAATATAGCTAAGTACTTACATCGTTGGAGATACAAGAATGGATTAGAAGACCTAAAGAAGTCTGAGTGGTATGGTGCTAGGCTTATTAAGTTCATGGAGAATAAATAATGGAATTAACTATATTATTAATTATAATAGTAATATTTGTGTTGTTTGTCAGAGGTGGTCGTAAGTCTACCCCTACTAAACCTGACTGTGTATCAGAGGGCACTCTTGACTGTATGTCTAAAGATGAACTAGAGGCTTATGCACAGAGGAACTTTGGTGTAGACTTAGATAAGAGGAGACGCAGAGATACCCTCATAGAGCAAATCATTGAGTTACAGGAGAATAAATAATGACAATAAATGAATACATACTACTAGGCAATCTAGGTCTATCTATCTTCTTAGTGTGGCGTATAACAAAAGCTAATAAAGATATAGAGATGTTATTTGAAGGTCTAGCTATCACAATGAACGCCGCTAAAGTTAAGTGACCCCCTCAGTGGAAATATAGACACAAAAAAGCCCTGCCTAGGTATTATCCTAAGTAGGGCTTTTCTATGTTCAGTCTGTGCTTAGTCTTTATTTCTTCTGAATAGTCTTAAGAGGCCTCTTCCTATCTCATTAGGACTTGGAGCTAACCAACCTAGCACTAACAGTAGTAGCATCAGTGGATCTACTTCAGTTATCTTTGTTGTACTAGTATCTTGTACTATCTTATCTACAGGAGCTTCTATTCTTAGTTTAGGTTGTGTAGTAGTTATCACACCTAAGTTCTGAGTGTTCTCTTTACCTATCTGAGTATTAGCCGCTACATTAGTACCACCACCTGATAGTAACTTAAGTGGTGCGCTACTACAACTACTTAGAAATAGTGTCAGTAGGCTCACTAGTAGTATTTGCTTTACCATTTACGTATATCCCAAAGAAGCCAGCTCCTGCCCCTACTATAACTGAAACAAAACCCGACTGAGCATTAGAAGGATCTGGTAGGTTCATAAACCAATTAGTTGTTTGATAGAAGGCTAACCCATACAGCGAAATTATAAGTCTAGGCCATACCCTCCATTTATTTAAAGACTCTGGTGTCATGTCAAGTTAGCCTTTAACCTCATCTCGTACTCAGCTACATCAGCTTCGAGGTGCTTTATCTTCTCTTTACTAGCGGCTAACTCTATTGATACTTGCATGAGCATGGCTTGTAATTCATCAACCTTAGTGTGGAGTTCTTTATTTTCTACTGATAACATCCTAGCTCTCTCCTGTAGGCTTTCTTTAAACTCACCACTACTGTCACTCTCTTTGAGTTTTAACTCATGATTTTGCTTACTTTTAACGGTGAGGAACCCCCAAAAAGCTGTGCCACCAAGCAGTGTTAGTATGGCTGGCATCCAATCATCTATATTCATTTTAGTAACTCCATTCTAATTCTTTCGAGTATCTGTGCATGTGTTACTTTAGCTAGGTATGCGGCAAAGATTGTCTGACCTGCTAGGATAAATAATTCAAAGTAGAATAAAGATTCACCAGCCGTATAACCAACATGAGGTGAGAACACCTTTTCTGTACCACTATAAGAGTATATAACCACATCACTAAAAACAAGAAGTGACAACAAGACTGAGGCAAGCATTGCATCGGCTATGAGTAGGCTTCTAAGATGTTTTAGTCTACCTGATACACTAGTCTTAATTGTTGCTAATACAACGACTAACCAAGCACCTAGAATAAACATAGGTACACCCTTATCATAGGTTAACTTAGTTATCAAGCCTATAACGAGTAATGCCCATAAAGCATGAGAGAAAGAAGCTGGTCTAGGCTCTGGAGTTGCTAAACATCTATATTTATCTATGAAGGTTTTCACTTGTACTTCTTTCTATCTAGCTCGAAGTGCGGAGCATCATAGAAGCTCTTCCAATCACCACCCCATTTAATGGGTATCTCTAGCTCTTCAGATGCTGACTTCATAGCTTCAGCCATGAGTTCAAATCTCTCTAAGTCTTCCCAATCTACAGGGTAGGGAACCATATCAACTGCATGGCCTGTTAGATGTCGTGAGTTAAGTGTAGTAGACTTACCTTCCTTCACTAACTGTCTTTGCCGTTCTATGTGACGTATACCCTCAATGACTGAGAAATCAACCTCAGTGATCTCTATAGCCTTCTTAACGACAGCTACTAAATCTACGTGAACCCCTGATAGGCTCTGATTACTTCTTGTTCCTAATTTATATGTCATATTATTCTCCTTACCTTACAAACTGTACACAAACAAATGTCGCATCTCGCCTAACACCAGTGGCTTGATTCATTACAGTAAACCTAGCTGTAGTTTGGGTCAACTGGAATATGTCAACTGCAGACCTGTTATCTGATACTACCGACCCTGCTGTCCCCAATAGAACATAATTAGCATCAGGCATTAGGCCAGTATTAAAAGTTATAGTGTAGTCTCCCAGACCATTTCTAACACAACTAGTTATACCAGTAGAAGCTCGTATAGCACCATTAGCACCGTTGATATTAGCCCAAGCCTTTATAGGACTACTAATAGTTAAGCTATCAATAGCAGACTTAACATTAGCTGGTGACACAAGACTCTGTGTAGTACCTAAACCACTCTGCCACTCAGCTGTTGCTTGATCCCCTAACAGTCCAGTTTGAGTGCCAGACGCATCAACCACCTGAGTGTCATCAAGTATCCTGAACTTATTTGTAGTTTGATCGAAGTAACCAATGCTAATCCAAGCATCATCAGCTTCAGACCTCTGTTTTAGTATATTATTAGTTGTGTCATACCAGTGCATATTAGCATAAGTAGGAGTAGGTGCTGTAGGCCCACTACTATTACTATTTAATGCTAGTAAGGCTAAGTTTATATCAGACCTAGCATTAGCGGCTGTTTGATTAGCGATGTTAAAATCATGTTGACTCATTAGAATTCAATCCTTCCTGAAAGGGTAATTACACTAGGTGTAAAGTTTTTGTTTGTACTAGTTAGTTCAGCTTTGAACTCAAATCCTCTCCCAACAACAGTAGAACCGTTAGCTAAAGAGTACGCCCCCCAAGTAGGAGTTCCAAAAGGGTCGTCGGGTGTTGATCTCACAAAGACTGTTACGTTAACGTCTCCAAATGCCGCACCTCCATCTGTCCATGTATCAAATTTATCAGGCCAAGTATTCCAGTTCTGAGGTATATCATCCCAGAGTAAATCAGCTGTAGCATTATAGACCCTTTCAAATGTAACATCTCCTGTTACTCTGACACTCTTAACTGATCCAGCATCTAAGTACAGGGCATCACCTTGCATGAGGTAAGTAGCAGTGTTAGAGCTAGAACCTGTGTCGTCAATCTCTAGCTGATTTGATACTACAATACAGTTAGTTTTAGTTCCACCAAAAGTAGGGTCTTCAGTAAGAGTTTGAGACGATCCTAATAAGGGTAACTCAGAAGGTAACACAACTAAACTCGTAGCAGTTATGCTCTCATTGAGGTTCTTATCAAATGCTTTAATAAGGAATGTTCCAGACCTAGCTGGTAAACTAGCGTTAGTAGCTGGCCTTGCTATCTTATTTAATACTACACTAGAGTTTCCCCAAACCGCATCACTAATAGATGGGGTATGTTTAACTTGATAGTAAGATAAGTCTAAGTCTGGTACGGCATCCCAGTCTAAGAACAATGTCCCTCCAGACAATTCATGCCCGAAGTTAATTATATCTGCTGGTGGTGCTGATAAAGCATCTACTTCTATGTCAAACAAGTACTCGTACTCGCCTATAACACCAAAGGTATTAACAGCCCTAGCCCTAACCTCATAAAAACTTTTCTTGAGATCAATAATAATAAAATTACCTAGTGGGCCATCTGATAAGTTTAACCACTTAGTATCGTCACCTGCGTATATTCGGTCCCTATACTGCACCTGTACTTTATCTATACGTTCTGATGAGCCTGAAGTCACTAAAATAGTAAGTTCATTAACTACTTTCTCAGCAAAGATCCTAGCTACTACTGTAGTGGATAGACCTACTGAGGGTACAAAGAAAGGAGATGGTAATTCAGTATTATCCCTCTCGTACACGACACCATCAGATACCTCATCAAAGACACTCTGAGCAGTCTCTCGTAGTGTCATCTGTGTTTGTAAGTCAAGACCATCAGTAAGACCGAAAGACCATTGTATGACTTCGAACTCTTTATTAGACCAACCAAACCTAGAGTTAGTTAAAGTGATGTTGTCGCCGACCTGTAAGGCTAAAGTCCTGAGACCAAAACTAGCATTAACTGTTAACTGTTGTCTATTACGCTCTAGGGAAATTAGTCCTAATCTTCTAGCTTCTACAAAGTTATCAGTGAAGGTTAAGTCTACATCAGCTACAGATTCTTGTCCACCATCAGCGGCTAGAAATGCGGCATTAGTTACTTGTGGGTAATCTGTAGTTTGCCAGTTACTTTCTTCACCCCTAAATGTACCCTTAATTACATTAAAGTTATCTCTTCTAGAGTGTCTAGTATTAACAGAGATATTTGAACGGAAATCATCTAAGCCTAAGTCCATTACTGTACTTGTGTAGTAAGCAGGTTTAACTCTCCACTTACCTTGAGCATACCATAAAGTCCCACCCATAGACTTAAGTAATTCACTTATCATGTTGTATGGAGTAGATGCTGTAGTAAATGAACCATTACAAGTGTAACGAGTTGTACCTGCATTAGTATTAGTCTGGTCACACACATTAGCCGCAGTGGAAATTAATACATCATCTATATTAACAGTGTCTTCAGCTAGTCCGTACTTACTTGTGAGGTAATCTCTTAGGCATAAAGCAGGGTTATTTGAATAAGCTGTGTAGCCAAGCCGAGGGTCATATACCTTCTTACCACTAACTAAAGCTGTTATAACAGGTATCCCGTTAGAGAAAACATCTGCATCAAAAGATAATCTTGCATAAAAATAAGCAATGCCCTGAAGCCTGTGTGATGAACTCCACCCAACTGTTGATTCACTCACAAGGGAAGTATCAGCGGTTTGGATGGGAGAGCCTAAGTGTGGGAGTATTCTTATCAGAGGCTCAGTTGTAGTAACATTCGTATAGATAGGTTTACCATCAGGATCTTCACCTGTCTTTACTCTACTGGTAGTCCTCTTAAGGTACTTAGAAGGCCCTACTACATCACCACTACTACTTAGGGTCACTCTATCATCATTAATATAGAAACCATCAAAAGACTGTACCTCATGTCCAGCTACAGCAACAACCCTGTGCAAGAACTTGTTATTAGTACCTGTAGCTTCCTCAAATACTATAACCCCACCAACCTTTACCTTACCGTATATTATAGAGTGGTCTTGAGCTGGTCCCATTGAAGTGGTTTGATAACCCCTGTTAGCCCCTGATATAGTAGGCTTAGGTGCTAATGCTCCAAGGATTGTAGCTGTTACATACGAGAACGCTACATACTTAGCTACCGATATTGCTCCAGCTATAATCATTGCTGTTGTGATTGCCATTTTACAATACCTTTTCGAATTTAGTTTCTATCTTACTATAACCTAACCGTTTCAATATAGGATCTATCGGGTTAACCTCAGTAGTAGTAACGTGCATAACTTTTATGTTGTCTTCTTTTAGACACTTCTCGGAGAACTTAAATAGTTTGTAGCCTGTAAAGCCTTTTCTGTACTCTTTATCTAAGTATATTATGTCTACTATACCCTGTACTAAACCCTTGTTGTGTAGGCTAGGTATTAACAGCACGACAAAATACCCTACTAATATAGTGTTATCCCTAACTGTAAATATCCTAAGCATGTCAGAAGACTGTATCTTATAGTATGCTTCCCAATCAGGGTCTAAGGCTCTTGTAGACTTACTATGTTCTATCTCCAACCAATCTTTTTTTAGTAGTGGTTTTATATCATCCTCTACTTCACTAAGAAACTCTTGTTGGTAACTGACACTCACTAGGCTCGCCCCCAAGATATCTTTTGATCTTGTAAACTCTCAACAAAGTCTAAACCTAAGTCATTAGGGTAAATAGACTTTTGATAACCAGATGTGAACCTAGCTACTCTAGCTCTCTCAAGATCTACTAGTTTATTCTCTACTGTGACCTCTATTGTAGCTGTCTCAGCAGACTCTTCTATATTCATTTGATCCATGTAACCTGAGAAGATCTCATTGAAACCCTTCTCACCAGTATCTACGAGTATCTGACTTCCATCTTGTAATAATATAAAATCACTATCTTCTTTAAGTAAGCTACCTCCCGCAGTGAATGTACCGAAGTATATGTTGCACACACGACCCTGATAAGGCTCACGGAGAGCTAGTGAGATGACTTCTGAGGGTATACCACTTAACGATATAGTAGCCCCCTTAACAGCCATCTCAGCAGTCTCTTCTATATCAGAGATACTCAGTAAAGTCCCAGCTCCTACCCATTCAGTACCATCAGCTAGAGTGAGAGTACCTATACCTGTCCATAAGCGTAGTACATTATCCCCATCGAACTTGAGTTCAATAGCATTAAACGGGTGTACTACATTCTTATTAATATTTTCTATTGTTGTAGGATCTAAGGAACGGGACATATCTTTACTTTCTCTTTAAGTTATTAACCTTCTAGTGCTTCAACTCTTGATTTAAGAGAGGAGATCTCAGCTAGAGCTTCTTGTAATGCGGCTGTAAGGAGCGGCACTAGCTTGCTTTGGTCTATACCCTGATAATCATTGACACTGCGAGTACCCATGACAGCTTCGGTTGTGACGTTACCATCATCATCTAAGACTGCTGGAGTTACTTCGTACTCTTCGTCTCGCATTGCATCACGTTCACCTATAATCGCTTCAGGCACAACTTCTTGAACTTCGTGTGCTATAAACCCATCGACACGACTTCCATCTGAAATCCACTCGAAGTTCACTGGATTTAATGCTTGAACACGTTCAACAACATCTGTCATTGGTTGCGCGCCAGTCTTTAACCGATAATCTGAAGATGTGACGTATGCTGTAGAATTAACACCTACTGTAATACTGCCGACTGCTACCTGATCTCTTTTGAATTGGGTTACAATTCCATTACCAGTTCTATTTAATGTAAGGAGTGTTGATGAAAGGCTGGTAGAACTAACAACACCTGCCACACTTATTCCTGTTGCAGATGTAGCAAGTTTCAAATTCCCACTGTGGTGTAGATTCACTGCCCCGTTAGCTATTGCACTAAAGCTATCTTGACCAGTAGTAGCTTGCATTATAATACCACCACCATTACTCCTCAAGTAAAGATTTCCAGCACCACCCTCTGATATAATAGAATTAGCCCCATCGTGAAAAATCTGTAAATCTGAAGAAGCTCCAAATATAGCCTTACCATTGTCACCAAATTCGGCATTGCCTGCTAGGCTTACGCCTGTCTCCGATGTGAATAGTTTAATATTACCATTGTGGTATAGAGTTACTGCTCCATTTGCCGCCGCCACAACACTATCTTGATCAGTAGTAGCTTGCATTATAATACCACCACCATTGCTTCTCAAGAACAGGTTTCCAACACCAACCTCTGATATAATAGAATGAGTCCCATCATGAAAAATCTGTAAATCTGAGCTATCTCCCAGCAGGATTTTATAGCTGTCATCCAACGTAATATCAGGGATACTCCTAAAGAGCTGAGACCTTGTAGCCGCTACTGAAGAACCTGCGTGTACTAGGACAAATTTATCACTGTCTGCCATTTGAGACCCAGTTACTGTAGGTAATTCACTAATCTTTTGGTTTGCCATTTATTTTATCCTTTATATAACAACTTCTGTAGCTTCAAAAGAGATGCCATAAGCTGATGCATTGTTAATTGACCACGATGTCACATTGTTAGCTAACCTGAATAACCCTTTAGGGGAATTAAAGATGACGGTTTTAGCTGAGTAAGTAGATCTTAATGGAGGCCATATCTCTAAGGTAGTGTCTGCACCAACGCCACCATTACCAGTTAGATCTTTTAGTACCTGATGCAACTTAGCAGATGATCCATCGCCTAACTGTATGTAATCTCCAGCTAGAAGTGAGCCAGTCATAACTACAACAACACTCTCGTCCCCTGCTGTACCTGTTAGTGTACAAGAACTTACTGTACCTTGTGGTGTAGCGTAATCAGGGTCTCCTAGTAAGAACGTACCTGTTGGTCCTTTAAGACCCACTAGCATAGCCTTCCACTGAGCCGCCTTATCCCTAAGTACCGAGGGAATACTGACTGATGCTTCCCATTTATGTCCACCGTGAGAAACGACTTGTTGCTTATATGAGTAAGGAGATTGAGATATAGCTACAGAGTTAACAGCCCTGATCTCTATGCTCTCAATCCCTATACTTGTTGGTGTATCTAATGGATAATTTATCGCCATTGCTATTCCCTTTTAATTAACCAAAAGCGGCTTTCATAGAGCCGCCTCGTTTACGATCATTTATTATTTCAGATTTAGTCATCTTAGCGATCTGAGGTGCGGCTTGTGCTATTAGTTTCTTAACACTATCATCGCCATTAGCTGAGAAGTTAAAGTTCTGTACTACATTAGTAGTGACACCACCAGAGTTACCCTCCATCTGTACACCTAGCTTACCATTAGAACCTCTCTTGAGAGGCATGATAGCTTCAGGGCCAGCTTCACCCATAAGACCAGTTTTATTACCGTTCATACCAAAGAACGTAGGGCTATTAACTACTCCACCATTAGCATAGGCTTGTATCTGAGAGCCACTAGATATTACATTCCCGTTAGCGTTTGGTATAGTATTACCGCTAGGCATAGGACCTTGCATTGGAGCGCCACCCATAGCACCTTGTATAGCACCAGAGATAGAAGCTACCATCTGTTCTACGACAAGGATTTGATATAACTGTTTTATTATATCTCTTGCCATATCCCTGAAGGCATCTTTAACTGACTTAGTTCCATCAACCATAGACATGAAAGCATCTCCGAAGGAATTAGCTATACCATCAGCTAACTTCTTCTGAGCATCAGCTTGTTTCTGTAACTCATCTTCAATTAATTTGTAGCTCTTAAGTAGTGCATCATTTGTTTCAGTAGCCTTTTCTGTAGCTAATTCCTCAGCCTGAGCCCTATCATATGCCGCTAGTGTTAGTTTTTGGTTCTGTATCAGTAGGTCGGTCTGTATACGCCACTCAGCATCACCATACTTAAGACCTGCTTTTCTTAAGTCATTCTGTTGCTTAAAACTAGCTAACCTTTGTTGACCTACTAATAAGGCTCTACCCTCTAAACCTAAAGTATACTCAATAACTTTAGATTCAGCTAGAAGAGACTTCATCATCTTATCTCGTAGCTTTAAGTTACCCTCTAGGTCTACATCAATGCTACCTTTACCCATTAATGCTACATCAATTTCACTAGGGGATATAGCACCACTACGACCTTGCATAGCATTAAGAACTTTATTCCTAAGCTCTATCTTAATCTCAGCCACTCTTTTAGCCATAGCAAGATCAGCGGCTTCAGTTTTAGCTTTCTCTTTATAGAAGTGTTTTATGGTATCAAGTTGGTTCTTCCTTTGTAGAGCTTCAGCTTTACCTAAGTCAGTTACAACACCTCCCATACCCATAAGAGCTACATCTGTTTTGCTAGGTGCTACAGCTCCTCTACGGCCTTGCATACCTGCGTATTCTTTATCTTTGAGTGCTTGAACAATCTTAGCTACTCTTTTCTTGCTCTCTAAGGCTTTCTTTTCCTCACTTGCTTGATAATCGTAAAAGATTTTAATATTACCCACTTGTTTATCGTGAGCATCTTGTCTATCTTTATTAATAATATCTACTATATTAGCTTGTTCTTGAAATAATGCGAGTTGTGTACTTAACTCTTTTGTCATTAAACCTTCTTGGTTTAAGGAGCTTATTATAAGCTCAAAGCTTTCAGAAAGGTTTTTCTTACTACTAGTATCTAAAGTAAGTAGTATGTCCTTTGTTCTCTTTAGTTTAGCATACTCTTCAGTATAATCTTTTAACTCTTGTGTACCTGAGACATCTAATAAACCACCCTGAGACTTCTTTTGATTCTCTAGGACTGCAATCTGACCTGATAAAGTATCTAAGTTTTTAGTCATACCCATAACATCAAATAGGGCTGTCTTATTACCATCAGCTATGGTTGTATAATATTCCCTAACTAAATCTAGGGTATTAGACCACTTATCGTTTATTGCTTGGACACCAGATAAGCTACTAGAAAATGATGCATCCTCAAGCTTATCGAGAGCAGTCATTAAGTTCTCAACATCTTTTGATGCCTCTTCAGCAGACTTACCCATCTCAACGAACATTCTAGCAAGGGCTGAACCTATGGGTATCGCTATACCAAGTACAGCACCTAAACCAATGAGTCTAGGGTTAAGCATACCTAGTACACCTGTTAACTGAGTTGCCTGTTGGCTAAATGCAACAAAAGCACTTGTACCACCTTGCACCTGAACCGCAAAGTCACCTACTTGATAACCTACTTGTTGAATAGCCATGCCACTAGCGTTCATTCTATTCTTAGTCATACCAAGCCTAGCATTTAAAGCAGTGAGGCTCTTTCTGTAGTTAAGCATCTCCTTACCAGCTTGTCGCCAAGTCATAGTACCAGCCGCCACTTCAGCCTTCAGGAGCTTTTTCATATTAAGTAGTTTTTGCTCTAATGCAAACACAGGATCTACAGCAGACTTATACTTAATTAAATCTTGACGACCTTTATTTAAAGCGGCAACCTCTTTGTTCTTCTGGTTTTCCATCTTCTTACTGAAGGATATCTGCTTATGTACTGTAGCAAGAGACTTTTTATTAACAAGGTCAGCTTTATTAGCAGATTGAATTTGACCCTTAGAGGCCGCTACTGCCGCATTACCTAAACCCTTTACAGCATTAGTAGCTTTAGTTACATCACCATAATCTACAATTAACTTAATATCAGCCATTAGCTATCCCCATATAAACTACATCAACACGTTTAATTACTATAACCTCCCTAGAGGAAATTGGCGTCTCAGTAAGTTCCTTCCATGATTTAATTTCATTATAAGTTATCGGGTTAGGTCCAGAGAAGCCAGCAGTTCTACTATTGCTTAATGCAATAAAGGCAGACCAGACATGAGACAGTAGCGATGGAAAATGTGTCGGGGGTTCCAATGCTTCAGGTCTTCGTCCAATCTGCCTTTCTACTTGTTCTAGGTGTTCTCGTTCTGTCGTGCCATTCTCATCAGGACGATTGAGCTTAAACTGATGTTCAGCCCAATCGCATAACTGTTGAGTTAGGCTTTCGTAAAATCCAGAGAGGTTGCAAGTGCCTCCTCAACTTGATCTTTAATCCAGAACACCTCATCATAAATCTCTCTGGACTTATCAATGGAAAGTTCTGGTTTCTCTTTACCATACTGGATATTCCATGCACAAGTAATCTTGGATAACATAGCTAGTGTAGCTTCTTCCATATCTTGTGCTGTTATATCTTGCCCCTTACCCCCTTGCATATCCCTAAGACGTTTGTTAGTTTGTTCGTGCATTACAGCTTTGTATTCTTTAGAGTGACTAGCGTGAAGAGTGATAGTCATAGGGGACTTATCGTCATTCTTAAGCTCTAGGTTAGTATTAGGGTGCTTTAGTGTCACTTCTACAGTATTACTTGTAGGCTTTAAATCCATTAAATCCATTGTCGAGTTCCTTTCGGGGAATGTTATATGTCGGGGGGATGATTAGTGTGGAGACCCTCGACCCGACTCAAGAGCCTCCACTACCTTAGCTAAGGTATTCTATTTACTACGTTGGACGTGTAATCTTTAAGTTAGTTGCTTCTGTAGCATCAAATAGTGCTACGAAAGACATGTTCACCATTCTACTTGTTGGGCCATCTACACCTACATCAGCAGAGTTGATCTTAACTCTAGGGAAATTAAATGTATAAGCATTAGCACCTGTAGGGTCATCAACTGATACTTCAATCTCTGTTTCTGTCTCGTTAAGGAAACGATTAATCAAGGAAGCATCTTCGAAGTAAGCTGTTAACGTACCTTCGACTTCTGCTCTGCCGTACTCTAGTGAAGGTGCGCTGTTGTCTCCAATAACGAATGTAGGGGCGAATGAGTTAGTTAGTGTAAAGTCTAATGCAGTTACTATAGTAGAAGCAGTTGCACCACCTACGTTACCTATACTGAGAGCACCTGAATAAGCATCGAATGGTTGCGCTCCTGAAGCATCTGTCTGTGTCTTTTGAGTGCCACTGATAGTCATGTCTTTACCTATCATACCAAAAGTAGTTGTTACCATTTGGTTAGGTGCAAGGGAGATGCCCATAGTGGAAACGGATAGTCCCGTAAATAAACGAGCTTGGTCGATGTCTGCGGCGTAGTCTTCTACAGATATGAACTTAGGTGCTACGCCTACTTTAAGTACGTTAGTAGTAAAAGTATTGAGCATAGCTGATTCAAGTAATGTATCGTAATCACCATCTCTTAAGTCAACTACGATGTCACCACCTACTTGACGGTTTCCGTGACGATCAACTCTAGCCATACGGTCAGCTTGAATGTCTGTGCCAGCTAAACGGTCTTTAGTTAAGTTCAATGAGTGCGTACTAAATGGTAGGTTAGTAAAGTTACCTGCTGGTGTTGTCCCGAATGTTACTTCCGAAATAAACGAAAGGCTGGAACGTGATCCTTGTGAAAAGGCCATATTGTAATCTCCTAATTATATTTTATTAATTGTAAAT
>Ga0208814_1000685_pt1 | contig 18686 bp, 13 predicted proteins | sample MalvirAntarct_55_FD_184253 | JGI IMG/M metagenome (GOLD analysis project Ga0208814, IMG submission 184253) | Marine viral communities from the Global Malaspina Expedition - Malaspina viral metaG Antarct_55 (SPAdes) (version 2) | ecosystem: Environmental > Aquatic > Marine > Oceanic | place...
GCCGGCGACCCTACTCAGCCTGTTCGCGTCGATGGTTGAGCCACCGCAGCCCCCGGTCGGTCGCCTCGTACTCCGACTGTTGAGGCTCGCCCCGTTTGTCCGGGGTCCCTCCGTGGGTCTCGATGGCAGAGTCACGCCGAAGCCGTGCCGCGACGTTCCGCACGTTGCTTCGAGAGGTCCCACACCGCTTGGCGAGGTCCTCCGTCGAGAGGCGGCCTTCCGCTTCGAGGTAGGCGAGGACCTCCGCTTTCCGCTCGCCGTGACCCACCCCCTCGGCGGTCATGCTGGCACCCCCAGCGGCGATGTCCAGATGCGATGCTCCATAGCTTCCCCCGTGACAGGGCGAACCATACCCGGACGATTCGGCCGAATCGACCTTAGCGTTTCGCCGTCACGGACGGCGGGGGGCCTCACTCGATGTCGTCCTCGATGTCGCCACGGATGCGGTCGATGTTCCGGGGGTCGACCTCGCCGAAGTTGGCGTTGTGGATGTCGATGGGGCCAAGCCGGAGGTTCTCGATAGACACGTCGCCCACCGAGAACTCCCCGATGGACACGGGGCGGTCGTCGGGCAGGTCCTCCCAGCGGTCGGGGGCCGCTCGCCCACCCTCGGGGTCGAACTCCTCGGGAGTCCCGTTTGGCTCCCGGTCGGCGTCCTCGCCGAACTCCTCGGCGTCGACGGTCTCGGGTTCGAGGACGGGCCGAGTGAGGCGGTCGCCCCACGACAGCGAGTGGATTTCGTCTGTCGAGACGATGGCGACGCCCGCGACGCCCCACTCCTCGAAGTCATCTATATCGACGTTCCGGCGGGCTTGCAGCGCCACGTCGTCGGCGATGCCGTCGCCTTCGAGCATCACCTTCTCGGGGTACTGGGGGACGCGGATGCCCCATACCTTCCGCCGGCCCTGTGGGACGGCGACGACCTCGACGGGCAGCGGGGCCTCCTCCTCGATGATGTCGGCGAGGGGCACGTTTTCGTAATCGGGCGCGGCGGCCTCCTCCTCGACCTGCTGGGCCTCCTCGATGGCCTCCTCGGTGTGGCGAATCTGCTGACGCACCTCGTCGCGGGTCGTGGCAGCGTTGTCGAGTTCGTCCTCGGAGAGTTCATCGGCGATAGCGCCGTCGAGCATCTCGATGAACGCCTCCGCCTCGTCGTAGACGGTCCGCGCACGCGACAACCGCGCTCGGTCGACGGTCTGGTCGTACTCGGCCTCGTCTATCTTCCGTTCGAGGCGGTTGGCCTCCTCGGAGAGGCTGTCTACGAGATTGAGCACGCGCTGTTGGCGCCGCGAAAGGCCCCTCTCGTCGTCGCTGATGACCGTGTGGTTGAGCGTGGCGTCCCGATTGTCGGCGAGGGCGGCTTCGAGTCGGCGCGCGGCCTCCTCGCCGACATCAACGTGGTCCGCGTAGAGTTCGAGGTCGTCCTCGTCGTATGCCTCGGCCTGTGAGACCCGGAGGTCGCGGATGGTGAGTCGGAGTTGACGCCGGAGGGCCGTGGCCCGCTGAACCGTCCGCTGAGAGATGGCTTCCGACCGCCGCGCATCATGGATGGCCTTCCCGAGCCGGCTGGCGACCTCGACGGACCGATTGCGAAGCCGAGTGACGCGCCGGCGACGAGCCGCCCGGCGGCGCTGGGCGTCCTCCGCGGTGTCCTCGTCGGGTTCGGGTTCGGTCTCCTCGTCGGGGGCCGGTTCCGGTTCGGTCTCCTCGTCGGTCTCCTCGTCGGGGGCCGGTTCGGGTTCCTCGTCGGGTTCCTCGTCGGGGTCGCGGTCGGAGGCCGCACGGGGGGTCAACACGTTGTCCGGCCCGATGGTGGTGGTCCGCTCGTCGGGGTGGGAGACCACCCCGGTTTCGACAAAGATGTCGCTTGGCACCTCCCGGCGACGGGATTTGTAGTAGTTGCGGAGGTACATCTCGGCGTCGAACTCCCCGTTGAGCCATTGGTCGAAGGCCTGCGATGCGTGGCCCTCGGTGGAATCAGCCGACGAGAACCCCGACGCCATCTCCTGCACGTCCATGAGCACCCTGTCGTCGCTCCCCGTCCCGGATGTCACGTCCTCCGGCGAGAGGCCCTCGGTCGTGGCGAGGGCGTAGACGTGCTGGACGCCCGCCCACGCCTCGTCGCGGTCCTCAAGTTTGGAGTAGACGCGGCGCGGCCCGGAGAACATCGCCGCGTTCAACTCGTGGAACTCATCGCGGGTCAGCAGCATATCCGCGATGTTCATATGCCCGTTCTCGAAGCGGTAGCGGGTGAACGAGGTGATGTGGTTGAGCTTGTCGGCGAGGCGCGTCTCCGACGGCTCCTCCCGGTCGAGGAGGTTGATGGAGTCGACGGCTTTTCGGATGAGCTTTACGAGGTCGACTTCACCGAGACCGACCTCGAAGTACGGCGGGTCGCCGAAGATTGCGGCCCCTTTCAGCGGGTAGGTGTCGGCGGCGTTGGGCGAGAGTTCCTCGCCGTAGAGACCCATTTCGAGGGCGACGAGACCCCCCCGCTGGAAAACCAGTTTCAACCTGATGTCGGTGATGGCCTCGTTGACTCGCCGGAGAACGATTGGCTCTATCAGTTCGCCCCCTGCTTGTTCGCGTTCCTCTGACCCGACGCTCGGGGTCGTGATTTTCGCGTGCGCCTCGACAATCGCCGACCGCTCGCGTTCGGAGAGGTCGAGGCCGTAGTCCTCGCCGACCCCCCCACCCGACGGCTCGCTGTCCGCCGGCTCGATGGGGGCCTCCTCGTCCTCCTCGGACGGGGGGACCTCCTCGGGAGGCTCGCCCTCCTCGCCGGCGGCGGGGCCACCGGGCGTGGTCCCGACGGGGAGGGCCGAGTTCGCCCGCAGGGTTTCGAGCGTCGAGAGGTCGAGGCTGTCGGGGTCGACTATCGCGTCGTACTGTGCGATGACCCGCCGCAGCCCCGTTTCGAGGTCCGAGCGGGTCATCACCACCGTTTTCGAGGTGTCGGTAAACTCCGCGTCAGTCTCGACGGCGCCGGCGTCATCGCCGACGAGGATGTCGACCTCTATCTGTCCGTTGCGCGGGCGGAACTCGATGTCCGCACCGGGCATGATGGCCTGTAGCCGCCGCGGGAGGCGCGCGAGTGGGATGCCGTTGTACTCGGTTTCGGTGTCGTCGTCGTCGCCGAAGATGCGACCTTCGGTGTCGCGGTCGTCCTCGCCGGGGTCGACGCGGTACTGCCGGCTGCCGCGGTCGTCTTGGTCGTCGGGCTGGTCGTCGTCGCGGTCGTCGGCCGGGGGGCCAAAGGGTGAGTCGTCGGGCACGAATAGGGGAGTGATGTCGTTGTTCGTCCGGGCCATGCGAGCGGCCTCCTCGGGGGAGGCGGCCATCTCGGTATCGCCGTCGTACACGGCGTCCGTGTAGATGCGGCCGACCGACGCCCCGCCGAGGTTCCACACCTCAATCGGCTCGTCGTCGCGGTCGGGGGACGGGAGGCCCTGTAGCTCCGCCGGGAGCATCTCGCTTGGCTCGGGCACCTCGATGCCGGGACGCTCGGTGGGGCGGTCGGGGCCATCGTCGGCGGGGTCGACCTCCTCCTCGCGGTTGTCCTCGATGAGCGTCCACTTCTCGCTGCCGTCCAGCATGGCGAGCGCTTCGCGGACCGATTCATCGAGGCGGACCGACTCGCCGCGCACGGGAACTAACCAGACGCCCTCGGAGTAGACCTCCGCGCGGGTGCCGTCCTCGTTCTCGAACACCAACTCGGCGGTTTTGAGGGGCTTGGCGTCCGGGTCCGAGCCGTGCTCGATGTCGAAGTCCTCTAGCGAGAGGTGGTCGAGCCAGTCGGTGTACTCCCTGATGGTGTACTCGGTGGGCGACTCGAAGGTGACGGCCCCGAGCACGTCGCCGTCCTCGGCGCGGGTCTCGTCGGTCACGAGCGCGATGGTCGTCTCGACGGCCTCGACGGCGCCCTCGTCCAGCAGGTCGCGGTGCTCGCTCTGGAGGACCGCCCGCCCCTCCCGGACGCCGTTGTCCCACACGATGCGCGTCTCGACGGGGAAGGCGTCAGCCTCCGGGGCCGGCTCCTCGGATTCGTCGTCGGTGCCCGGTCCCGTCACGAACGCCGGTTCGCCACGCGACACCCGCGCTGCCGCCTCACGGGCGAGGTCGAGCGCGTCGGTCACGTCCGCGACGTTGCGCGTCCAGTCGGCGTCGTTGTAGCGCGTCACGACCCAATCGCGCTTGGTCTGTCGCCACGCCACCGAGAGGTCGTACCCCTCGGTTTGGAGTCGGAGGCTGGCCGTCGTCGGGTTCAACGTGGCGCGCGTGACCCCCTCCCACTCCTCGGGGGGCGGGTCGTACTCCTCGATGGCCTCACGGAGACGGCGATGCACCTCCGTCTCCTCGCGGTCCTCGGCGTCCCGCCCCTCACCGGAGGGGCGCGTCTCCTCGGGTTCTTCGAGCACCTTGGCGAGGGCCTCGGGGTCGAGCAGCCGGCGGCGGTCGGGGGCGCTGTCGAACTCGACGTAGACGCCTCCGGGCGCCGCCCCGCGTTTCCACCCCAGCCCGTGCTCCTCGTGGAACACGCGCGTCGTCCCGAGGAGGTCGCCGTCCCAATCGAGCCGGAGACCCTCGGTATCGGCCGCCTCGGGCACCGCTCCCGTATCCGGCTCCTCGCCGAGGGCCTCGGCGGGCGCGGCGAACAGCAGGACCTCCGACTCCTTCGAGGAGGAGGGGACGTACCACGGCCGGGTCTCGCCGAGTTCCGGGATGTAGATTTCGAGGCCCGCACCGTCATGCGCCGGCCCCTCGACGGTCCCGCGCGTGATTTCCGTCGCGCTAACTTCGACGTACACCTCCTCGCCGTCGAGGAGCAACGCCTCGGCCTGCGAGCGGATGTACGGCCGGAACACGAGACCGGGGGGCAGTTCGCTCTGGTACAGCGGGTCGGGAGGACCACCATACGAATCGCTGTTGAAGATGGTCCCCACCACCGGGTCGTCGGGCAGCGAGCGCGCAACCTGTATGTCATCGACCAGCATGGGGTCTGCGTCCTCGGTGTAGCCGGTGATGTCGCTCATGCCCTCGATAGGCGTGCGGCGGGCCTCGGCACGCCGATACCACACCCCCTTCGACGGGTCGGGCTGGAGGTAGTAGAGCCGCGTCTCGGGCCGGCCGACGATGGGACCCTGCCGCGTCTGTGCGAGCACGCGGTCGAGGCCCAGCCCGAGGATGATGTCGCCCGGTTCGAGGTCGAGTATCGACATCGGCGCGATGCTCTCCCACGCCGGGTGGCGCTCGGCGCGGGCTTCGAGGTCCCACGGGTCGGCGTCGGGGAGGTCGAACGACGGCGGCGAAAGCCGCCACTCCTCACGCTCCTCGTCGTCGGTCGGTGGCTCCTCGTCGGCGTCGGGGGCAGCCTCCTCCGGCCCCTCATCGCTGCCCGGCTCCTCGTCGTCGCGGAGGGCCTCGCCGGCGATGACCCGCTGGGCGGTCGCCTCCGTTTCCGTCCAGCGCTCGAACTCGGGGGCGAACTCGCACTCCTCGAAGTCCTCCGGGGTCGGGTCCTCACCCTCGGTCAGGGGGGCCGCAGGCGCCGCGAGTATCTTCCGATACCGACTCGGACGGTCGATGTCGAGCGAGACCGTCTCGCTACCCTGTACCCCGTCGATGTCGACATGGACACCCAGCGGGTCCTGCGTGTAGCCGCGGACCCGCCCGGTCCAGATACCCCCGTCGCCGGCCTCGACGTACACCTCCTCACCGACGAGCTTTAGGATGGCACGCGGCGAGCGCAACGGTGGGTCGCGGATGTAGCTGTCCGGTATCTCCGAATCGTACAGCGGCGCCAGCGGCCCGCCCTGCCGGGTCGAGTCCTGCAAGATGCCCACGATTTCGTCGTCGGGGTAGGGCAGCGCGCGGTAGATGGGGCCGGAGACCTCCACACCCTCGTCGCGCACGCGGAAGTGCTCGACCGTATGGGTCTCGTCGTCCTCCCCGCCGACGGCGTGAATCGTCGGCGACTCACCCTCCTCACCGGGCTTCAGATGATACCGGAAGTCATGGCCCAGCGCGAGTATCGGCCCCTCGTTGGTCCCGCCGTAGACGTGGAAGTATTCGTAGCCGTCCTCGAAGTCCAGCGCGACCCACGCGCCGTCCCACAGGCCGCGTATCTCCTCGTTTTCGACCTCGGCCCACCGCGGGTGGATGCCGTGGCGGTCGTCGGGGTCGTAGCGCGCCTGCTGGTAGACCTTCTGGAGGGCGTAGTTCACGTCCGGGGCCGCAAGCGGGTCGAGCAGCGTCTCGATGATACGCTCACCGGCCGACCGCAGGTTCGCCGCGACCGTCGCCGAGAGCGTGTCGAGGAACTCCTCGAACTTCGCGGACTCCTCGCGGAGCGCCCACGCGACGTGAAGCAGGTCGGGATAGCCCGCCTCCTCGATGTCGTCGGCGGTCGACGGGCCGACCCCCGAGACGCTCGTGAGGTCGGCGTCGAGGTTCCAGTCGTCCAACTCCGAGAGGAGGTCGTCGTAGTCGAAGTCGGAGTGAAGGCCATCGAGACCCTCCCGAATCGCGGTACGCCGCCGCCGGGCAGCGGTGCGCTCGGACTCCCCACCGCCACCGGCCTCCGCATCGGGGGCGTCGACGTGCCGGGGGAGGCGATACGACCCGAGGAGGCTTGTTAGGTCGGTAGCCTCCTCGGGGATGTCGGTCTGGTCGTCCGAATCAATGCGCGGCGAGAGCATCTGGAGCATGAACGCTCGCTCCTCGGCGACCGACCACTCGATAACCAGCGGCATATCGTAGCCCGCCCGGAGTTCGACCGTCTCGGGCGTCTCGTAGCGAAACGAGGTCGCCCAATTCACGAGGTAGTCCCCGGAGTAGTGCGAGGCGAACATCCCCTCACCGCCGTAGGTGGCGACGGTCTCCTCGTAGTATATCGCCCCGTCGGTCTCGGGGTCGTGCCCGCTCGGGGCGTACTCCTCGTAGGCATCGCCGGTCAGGGGTTGGTCGCTTTCGAGCGTCAGCGTGCCGTCCTCGTAGCGGAGCCACACCGACCCGGAGTAGCCGGCGCACTCCCGGACCGTCGCCCGGAACTGCTCGGTGTCGGCGTGACACCACCCCGTCAGCGGCGAGTCCGGCAGCGTCGGATGCTGGCGCATGGCGTCGGGGTCGATGAGCGCGTAGCTGATGCGGAAGTCGGGGTGCTCGAAGGCGAGGCGGCGGACCTCCATGTCAGCGGCCATCTCGAAGGTATCGCGCTTGCGCCAGTACTTCAGATAGCTCTGGATGCGGTTGTACCCCAGCCCGAGCAACTGATGGTAGCCCTCGTCGGGGACCGCGTACTCCTCGAAGGCGTCGGCCGGCGAGTACCCCACCGTCAGCACGACGTTCGCGGGGTCGAGGGCGGAGGTTTCGAGGCCGTCGTCGTAGGCGTGAACCACCGATTCATCGACGTGCGCGGCCATCGCGTCGATGAACGGCCGGATGTGTGCCCCCTCGGTCGCGGCGTGAAACTCCTCGTCCGAGAGCGGCTGGTCGAGGCGGTCGACCATCCGCTCGATGGTCGATTCGGGGTCCCCCCCAGCGCCGTCGGTCTGGATACGCGGGGCCAGCATATACTCGATGTCGGCCTCGCGGTCGGGGCCGACCGCGAACTCGACGCGCATGGGGAACTCCGTGCCGGCAAACGAGAAGGTCATCTCCGTCGTCGCCGGGCGGTCGAGACCGCGCCGGTAGCCCCTCAGAAACTCCAGCGAATAGAGCGTCCCACAGTTCGGCCCGGTCGCGTCGCCCGGCAGCAGCGAGGAGATGTCGTCGGTGTCGCCCTCGCCGTAGAGCGCGAGGTCGGTCCCGTGGATGCCGTGGAGGATGTGGTTGGTCATCTGGTCGGCCGCGCGGACCACGCGCTCCCAGCGGCCGCCGTCGACGGTCGCCGTCGCGTCCCACTCCAAGTCCGGGATGTCGGTCTCACGGTACTGGTCGGTGAACTGTGGCCGCTCGTCCCAATCGAGGTCGGGTTGCACGTCCTCGCCGTCGGAGGTCACGACGAGATAGCCGAACAGCGACCGGCGCGCGCCCGTAAACCGGGCGTGGTGAATTTCGACCTCCTCCTCGTCGTCGTTGTCGAGGACGCCCGCGGGGACCTCGATGGTGTACGCGCCCTTGTGGGTGTCGCCGAAGTTCTCGGTGAGGTCGTCTATGGTGGCGTCGAGGATGGCCTCGCGGGTGTCGTAGCCCTGCCACGCCAGCAGGTCGAGCGCCTCCCGAAAGTTCGCGCGGTCCTCGTAGACCTGCTCGATGGTGGGGGCGTCGGTGCGAATCTCGATGGGGTCGGTCTTGTTCACCTCCCGAACCGCCTCCCGGAGGTTCCCGATGTCGATGCCGATGGGACCCCCCTCGGCCTCGTAGCGGGCCAGCCCGCCGGTCGGCAGCGAGGCCTCCACCATCGAGACGTTGGCCTTGTCCACCCCCGACACGTCGATGCGGTCGCGCTCGAAGGTGAACTCGACCGTCCCGTTCGGTGCCCCATGCGCGCACGCCTCGACAAACGGACGCACGAGGCGGTTGTCCTCGGCGTCCAGCGTCAACGAAACCATAGCTCTTGGTTCGTGTGCGGACCGGGGGCACTAAACTGTGTCCGCGCCGTAGAGCCGGACTATGAGCGACACGCAGAACGGCGAGCGCGAGACCCCCGAGCACCTACAGGGCGTCGAGGATGGCGGCGGCTGTGCGGAGGTATGGGACGCTATCAGCGAAGCACTCGCCGACGAGGACCGCGAGGAGTAGGCCGCGCCCGCTCAGAACGGCGCGTTTCGCCACGGCTCGGCGTCCTCGTCTATGTCGGTGTAGTGGTCGTAGCCCAGCGTGTACCCGAAGATGGCCTTTCCCGCCCGCTGGTCGCTTCGCATGGCGAGAACCACCGTTCGCTCCTCGGGGGAGAGGTCCATCCGGTAGGTCTGGTCCGGTTCGCGCGGGTCAGCGCTCATGGGCGGTGTCACTCTCCTCGATACGCTCGCGGGCCTGTTCGCACGCCTCCGTCAGCACCGCCAGCACCACCGCTCGGCTCATGTCGGGCTGGCCGTACATCTCCTCGACGCCTTCGAGAAGGTCCCCGGCGACTGCCTCCGGGTCGTCCTCACGCAGGCGGTCGTAGATGTCGCCCTGCCCCCCCGAGAGCGCGATGGCCGCCTGTGAGAGGGCGACGGTCGTTTCGGTCTGGACGTGCTGGAGCGCGCCGCCCAGCAGGCCACGAGCGGCCGGAAACTCCGTGTCGAGTGGGTGCTCGCCGTTGCTCATGCTCGACCTGTTGCTGGGCGGAAGTAAGTAGCTGGTGACGCCCGCCCGGCAGGAACAACGGGCGGTCGCACCGGGCCAATGAGTTGAGTTGAAAGGGATACGTGCAGGGGCGTCCCGCCACCATCAGGGGAGACAGCCCGACGCCCCTCTACACAGCCCCGTCGCCGCGATGGCATGGTCTCGCCCGAACGCGAGAGACATGACCCGACTACGAGAGTCGGTCTAGTACTTGTTCTTGTAGTTCGTCTTCATGTTGCTCTTAGTGAGGTTGTCACTACGAGCATCCTGAAGAATCTGCGCCGCGCCGGAGACCGTGTTCTCCTTCATCGCATCCCGCCACGCGGAGATGCCGATGGCGTCGATACCTGCCTCGTAGTTCTCTGCTGCGTCGTTTGCGTCCATAACCATAGTTGAATCCTCCTCACACCCGACTTCCGCTGGATTGGGCTTATAATTTGTGTGCGTTGCAGCGGTCTAAAACGTCCTACGGGCGATATGGGGGCCGCTGCAACGGTTTCGGGGGGACCGGACGTGTCGTGTTATTCCAACACACGTCGGGCATAGTTAACCTGACACGCGCGGTGCGCGCGCGAGTCGGGGTCGAGGCCGGCCTCCGAGCAGACCCGCTCGGTGAACTCCGCGAGCCAGTCGTCGTCCTCGATGAGGTCCTGAATCTCGCGGTCCGAGAGGTCCTCGGGGTCGGCGTCGGGGAGGTTCTCGGCGGCCTCCGGGGGCGCCATCGCCATGAGCGAGTCGTCCACGCGAAGGGGGGCGCGGTCCTCTCCGCAGTATTCAGCTATCGCTGACAAAGCGGCAAGTGTCGCTTCTCCACACTTTCTTCCATCATGAGGAGTTCGCTCCTCCGGGTTGACCGTCCCGCCGCCGAGCTTTCGCTGTGGCATACCGTCCCGTCGGTGGGGGGAGAGCAAGTTACTTGGGTCGGTGCAACGGAGGCCGCCTCGCTCCGTCCAGAGGTCCTGTAGCGGGCGCTGTGCGGAGTGATAGGAATTTGGTGAGCCGACCCCTTCGACGCGGCGCGAGAGGCGTGAGTGACAAATTCGCGCGTGTATCCGCCGCTCCGGGGTGACTCAGGTACGCTGAAAGCACCAATCCCCCCGTCGGGAAGGTAAGCCCGACGAGGTTCGCACGGTGCTCGCCATGCCATCCTCCAACAGCGGTAAGCTATCAACCGCTGCGGTTTCAGGCGGAAGCTATGGTTCGCCCCCGTAAGGGGACACTCATGGGTAGAAGATACAGGGCCTTATACGTTATGTCTAACACCGGATGTATCGGGTCAACTATAACGTTTCTTGAGTGCCGCTGGGCGTGTTTCCCGGCGAAGGTTGCCGGGGGCGGCGCTGGCGGCCCTCGAATCCCCCCTCGCCCACGACGTTCTCGCGGAGCAGTTGCACCAACTCGTCGGACTGCTTGATGCGCGCGACGAGTTCCTGCTGGCTCGCATCGTCCTCGACGCCGGCGATGAAGTCACGCAACGACGGGAGGAGTGTCCGCTGCTCGCGGAGGGGCTTATCGCGCGCCGCGGCGATGAGTTGCTTACACAGCCCACATTGCTCCTCGTTTTGCGCGCGAGCGAGCAGGGAGTCGTACTCCTCGGCCATCCGCGAGGCGGCATCGAGGTTCCCGACCGCCCCCTCACCGCGCACCTCGGCGCTCGCCCCACCCGCCGGCAGGTCGCCGCTTGCGCGCGCCCGGACCTCCGCGACCTCTTTGTCCAACTCCGCCCGTCGCTCCATCATCTGCCGCTCCGAGCGACGCACGAACAACTCCTTCCCGAGCGTCCCGAGGACCGACGCCACGGACTCCACGAGTTCGCCTTTGGTATCGTCGTTCATGGATGATAGAATATCGCTGAGGGGGCTTAGTTCACAGGGCAGCCGCCGCCGACCGGGCGGCCCGGCCCAGCCCGATGGCGGCCGTCGGAACGAGGAACGCAGAGGCGACCGTCCCCGCGATGTTCACGAGAATCGAGGGCATCAGCGCCTTCCCGCTGACCCCCTCGCCCTCGACGGTCGAGAGGCGCTGGCCGGCGACGAGTTGCGCGAGCGCTCCGCCGATGCCTCCGAGGATACCAAAGAGCGTCGTCGCCAACTCGGTCGGAACTATCACGTCGCCGCCATCGGGGGTCCGCTGGATGCCTAACATCGCCATAGCTTGTTCTCTCTCGTAAGTTCAGACGATGTGACAATGAGTGTGTCGCCGCTCTCTCGCCGCCGGGGTGTGCCACCCGTCGGTCGAAAAACGGTGACAGGTACGGTGGCGCGCGATGGTCAAGAGGGGGGTGCGCGCCACCAGAGGGGGAGAACCATGAACAAATCCGCGAGTGCCCAACGTAGTGAACGTTGCTCCGAGGTGTGTCAGTCCGAGGAAGCAGCCCTCAACGGCACCATGCAGGACCGTTGGGGGCGTGCTTCTCACCCTCCTCTTAGCGAGGGGGAGAAAAAGACCGGGGGATATGAGCGTAGCCCCGAGGCGACGCTCACAGAACGCCGGCGAGACCGTAGATTTCTACCACTTGGGCCTGTAACCAGCGCTCGCCCTCGGGAGTCTCCTCGATGATACGGGCGCACTCGCGTATCTGGTCGAGGTGCTCCTCGGGGGCGTCGTCGTCCATCCACTCCTCGGGGTCCCGGAGCCACGTCATGATGGCCTCCGGCGTGACCGCCGCCTCGATTTGCCCTGCCAGCGACGGCCCGACGTTCGAGATGACCCGCTTGTACTCCGCCGGCAGTTCCTCGCGCACCAGCGGGTAGTTCACGATGATGTACTGGCGCAACTCCTCGGGGTCGTGGTCGTTGAGCAGCGCGACGACCTGCTCGCGGATGATACCCTGTACGGCGCTCGTCGCCGCGAGACCGCCGAACCCCTTTGCCATCCCCGCGAGCTTTTCGAGGCGGCTTGCATCCGGGAGGTCCTGTCCCGATTCACCGCTCATACTCAGGCCCTCCGTGGCATATCGCTGGGTTGTAGCCGATGTTCGGCCCCGCAGCCCTCGCACTCGATGGCCTCGCCGGCGGCCTCGCCGGCCTCGCCGGCCCACTCACAGTTGAGACACGCCGTGTTCTCGCTCAGGTCCTCGGGAAGGTCGACGGCCATCCCGCACCCCGGACAGCCCCCGCGGTCGAGGTCCTCCTCGGGCGGGAGTTCGACCGGCTTGCGACAGTCCGGGCAGGGGACGATGGAGTAGTCGCACACGCCACACTCCCGACCGGGAAGGGCGGGGTTCTGCGGCGTCTCACCCCCGCACATCGGGCACGTCCAGCGGTCGTCCGCGCCCCCCTGCTGCTCGCCCGGCGAGCGAACCTCGACGGACGTGCCGCCGTCGGTCTCGGGCGTCGGGGTCCCGAAGGTCTCCTGTTCGCCGCCGGCGTACTCCTCTTGCTGATAGCCGCCGCCGAAGGAGGGACCGCTGGCCTGTCCCTGCTGGTTCTGCTGGTCCTGCTGGCGCTGCTCGCCCTCCTCTCGGATGGCCGACCCCAACCCCATGCCGAACTTCTCGGCGAGACCCTCGACGGAGGACATGATGGCCTCGGTCCGCTCGGATTTGTTCTCCAGTTTCGCCTTTTCGAGGTCGCGCTGTATCTCGGCTTTGCGGACCTCCGGGTCGCTCGACCCCTCCATCGAGTTGAGCAACTCCATCGCCGTGCCGGGGTCTACGTCCCCCGAGGAGACGATGCGGTTGATGACCGCCTCGCGGGGGTTCGTCGCTTGCGCCGGCCCCTCGTTGTTCTGGAGTTCCGAGCGAAGCGCCCGAATCTCGTTCGTGATGGCGTGCATCGCCTCGCCGCCACCACCGCCGCCGCCCTGCTGGCCTTTCAGCCCGTCGAGGGCGTTCTGGACCTCGTTGAGTTGCTGGACGGCCTCTATCATCCCGTCCGTCCCCCCGCTGTCGTTCATCTCCCGGCGCATCTGCCGTAGCTCGCGCTGAAGCGCCTGAATCTTCTCGTCGCTCTGGGTCTGCCGGGGCTGGGGCTGACCGAAGCCCTGCTGGCCCTGCTGGCCCGGCGGGTTCATCGGCTGAAACACGCGCTGACCGTCCATCCCCTCGGTCCACGTCCCGTAGCGCATCTGCCCGTTCGGAAACTGGACCCATTGGCCCTGTGGCTGCCCACCGAACTCCGATGCCGAGACGAAATTCCCGCCCCCGCTGGCCGTCCGACCGTCGCCGTCACCCGCACGGAACACCGACGCCGACGCCTCACTCAGGTAGCGCTGGGCCTCGGCCCAATACTCCTCGGCGATGTAGTGGGCCTCCTGATTGTTCGAGATGCCACTCGACATCTCCAGCAGGTCCGACCGCATCTTCTCCTCGTCCGGTATCTCCCCGCGGCGCTCGGCGCGACGGCTCTGGAGACGGACGAACTTGGTTTTCGCCCCGACCTCGAACTCATCGAAGAATAGCTCGATGAACTCGCCGGGAGATACGTCCTCGTAGTCGTCCCGGAGCGCGAGTTCCTGTACGCGGTCGTCCGAGACGACGCCCCCGGTCGACCCGACGTTCGTGTACTCCTCTCCGCTCTCGTCGTGGAACCCCTCGGGGAGCCATTCTTCGGTCACGACCGTCGCCGGGTTCACGTCCGGGACGAGCGTGTCGACCACGTTCTCCGGGGTCTGGTCGAGGTCGCGGTCCCATTCCTTCGCGTTCTCGTCCTCGCGGTTGCGAATCGTCTCCCGGTCCACTCCGAGGATGTCACACGTCTTGTTCTGCGAAAATCCCTTCGCTCTGAGCAACTGGATGGCACGTACCTTTGCTTCCGCCAACTCGGGCATGAACGTCGGTAACGCCCGGCTCGCCTTTAGTGTGGCCCTGCCTGTTGATGGACTAGTTGGAGAACACGCCGGTTCAAAGTGGCCGATTCGGGAGGGGTCCCCCCCATACCCGGTCGCAATCCTAAACTCGCCACCCCACCGCAAAGGTGGACTCAGGGGTGCGTCGGGGGTCGCTGTGGGGGCGAGGGCAGCGAGCGCTCGGCGCGGCGAGTGGTCCCCTCAGCAGCCGCTCGGCGACCGGGCGTTCACCGGCCCCGAGAGGCCGGGTCGGCTACTCCGAGTCGTCCGGTGGAGGGTCCTCGTCGTCGGGACCACCCCCGTCACGCGGCCGGTCGGCGATGTCGTAGGCGTAGTGAGACACCTCGAACGTGGAGTTGAGGAAATCCCGCGTATAGGTAGTAGTACGTAGGGTTTCCTCTATCGCCGCGTCGTCGCTCATGCTCTCGTCCACCTCGGGCAGGTCGGTCGTCCCGTAGGTCGGCGCGTCGCACAGCCCCTCGTCCCGCCAGCGGCTCGTCCTGCCGTCGTTCGGGCAGGTGTCCCGAGCGAGGTAGCCCTGCCCCTCCAACCCGGAGAGGACGTTCAAGACCTGTCGGCGCGAGCGGTCGATGTCGATGGCGTCCGTGACCTCCCGCGTCGAGGGGGCATCGAGGCTGTCGAGGGCGTTCATGACCGCCTGCTGGGTCTCCGTCCACGTCGAGGTGACGCGGCCCTCGGCGGCGACCGGGAGCCACTCGGGGACCGCGGCGGTGTGGAGGTAGACGGTCGCGCCCTTCCCGTCACGGCCGAAGCGGAGTGCGGCCTGTCCGACCGTCGATTCTCTCATGTCCGCGAGCAGGGCGTCGGCGATGTCGCTCCCGTAGCGCCGCGAGGTGCCCTTCCCGTCAGGGTTCACCTCGATGCCGAGCATGGCCGCCCGGCGCTGGAGGTGGTGGTCGCCGTGGTGCGGTGAGCCGAGCAGGACGCCGAGGCGCTCGCTGGCGTAGCGGTTCGTGCCACGAACGGCGCCGTAGTGGTCCCACGCCCGCACGATGTCGTCGGCGTCCGCCTCGCGTTCGTACTTCTGCCGGGCCGCTTTCGTCGTGATGGCGACGGGGCGCTGGCCGTCGTGGTGCTGCCGGGCACCATCGAGGAGTGCGGCGTCTTTGCCCCAGTTCGTCCACTTCCCGGAGGAGTAGGGCTTGATGTGGGGCGACGAGCGGATGAAGTTCAACCCCTGCGTGGACTGGAGGAACTCGATACGCTCGGGGTTGGTGAGGACCCGTCGATGCTTCAGCCGGAGGCCGAGAGCCAACTCCCACATCGGGGTGCGTCCGTGGACCTTCTCGGCGTGCGACCCGCGGGGGGCCGTCACGGGGGTCCCGTCGAGTCCGATGACCGACTTCGCGTAGGGTAGCGATTCGTTCGGCGGTGAGACGAACGTGACCTCGTGGACCGAGCGGGCGGCGGCGTCCGATTCGTGGTAGATGCCCAGCCCGTTGTCCTCGGGGATGGGGCTGCGGTGCCACGTCGAGTCCCCGATGCGCTCGCCGGCGAGCATGGCGTACACCGCGTGAGGGGCCTTCGCGTGGAGGCCGGCGTCGGCCTGCTGGTGGACCATGTTGTAGTCCTCCTCCCAGTCGTAGGTCTCGAACCACGCGAGGGCCTGCTCGACGCGCTCGGGGTCCTCGCGGTGGGCGATGATGTCGTTGAACGAGTCGAAGCCGGGCGGTGAGTCGGCGAACCCGAGGAACGTGTTGACCGCTCGAATCAGACCCTCGCCCGCGAGCGTCGTCTCGAAGGACCCCGAGGGGTCCTCGTCCATGAGGACGTGCCGGCCGGCGACGACGTGCGGGAGGTGAGCGTGCTTGTGGTGGCCGATGAGGAGGTCGTAGTCGTCGGTGTCGATGGCGAGTTGCGCCCGGTAGGGGCACTCGGCGTCGTCTGCCTCGCAGGGGAGGTCCATGAGCTTGTGAATCGCCGCCGGGGGGACGCCCAACTGGTAGAGGTTGTGGACGGCAGCCTCGACGTGCTCGGAGTGCGCGCCGGTCGCCGAGGGGCAGTCGCGGTGGAACGACGGGAGGACGTACACCTCGTCGTCGTCGTACCCGACCTCGGCGGCGTAGTCGCGGGCCTGCTCGTAGAGGTCGAATCGGCGGGCGAGGTAGGCGACGGCTTCCTCGCGCTCGTGGGCTTCTTTGAGGCCGCTGTAGGTCTTGCCCGACCCCATAATCCCGTCACAGACGGCGTTTTCGTGGCTGTCCATGATGCCCCCGATGGTCCTGCCGGTGCGGTCGTAGACCGCCTGCTGCTGGAGACCGTCGCTCTCCTCCCCGCGGTCGTCGCGCCAGCGGGTCGCCGCGCGCTCCTGTCCGAACTGCGGGAGCGTGACGCGGTGGGTGAGCGTTCCGAGGTGGTCGAAGCGCTCGGAGGGGTCGCTCTCGAAGTGGGGGATGGGAAAGCCCATCTCCCGGAGGTGGTCGACCGCGCGCCACCACTCGGCCCCCCGGAGGTAGTTCGGGTCCGCCGAGTGATACGAGGTGTCGCCGAGGTCGATGCTCGCCATGACCGCGACGCCCCCGTAGCCGCTCCCCCCGGTGTCCTGCCATCGCTTCGAGTTGACGATGTTCGCTGTCCCGTTCGCGTTCGGCCCCCACACCGGGGCGAACGCCCGCTCGCCGTCGGAGGTGCTCGCGCTGTCGTTCCACGAGGAGACGATGGTGCGAGCGGCCACGTCCTGAGCGTCGATGCGGTCGAGGGCGGCGTAGATGTCCCGGATGTCGGCGGTGGTCTCGTCGGCGCTCGTCGCCTCCGCCTCATACGTCGAGGCGTCGAAGGCGTCGCGCGCCTCGGGGTCGTGCGCCCGCTGGGGCGGTTCCTTCCCAATAGTGAACGCCTCCAGCAGTCGGTCTAGCTCCTCGTCGTTGACCGGCTCCAGCGTCTCGGGGGTCTCGGCGAGGTGCTTCCCGGTGGCGACGCAGTTGCGGTTCCGGTCGTATATCTCGACCTCGCCGGCATCGTCGGGTAGCTGAAACGTGAACTTCTGGACGTGCTCGGGGAGTTCGCCCTCGAACAGTTGGTGGTTCCCGGTCCCCGAGGTCGAGAAGTCCGTGTAGGTCATGCCGAGCCGTTGCATCTGCTCGACGGCCGCCGGGTGGGGTTCGCCGGTCTCCTCGTCTACCACGTCGTCGTAGTCCACGAACAGGAGGTCGTCGGACTCGCCGGTGTAGTTGAACTCCTCCTCCTCGCGCTGGAGGATGTACGCCCGGTTGATAGCCGGCTCCATCTCGACAATCTCGCTGACCTCCTCGAAGGCCATGAACGAGTCCAACTTGGACCACTCCGTGCCACCCTCTCCACCCCCGCCCGCTTTGTAGGGTGCTTTGGATTCGGGGTCCGTGAGCAGCCACGAGTCGGTCTCGACCATCTCCGGGGGGAACACTCCCCGCTGGACGTTCGACCAGTCCAGCGCGAAGTACCCGCCCTCGTGGTCGACCGGCGGGGCGTCGTCGTCTACCGGCTCGTCGGTCTCGCTCGGGGCCGGCCCCGCCGGGTCGTCGGTCTCGGCCGGTGGGGCAGCAGGCTCCGATTCGGGTTCGTAGCCCGCCTCCTCGTGGGGACCGGCCCGGCAGTCCTCACAGAGCGGGGGTACGTCCGTCCAGTCGTCCGGTGAGAGGTCGTCGCACCGCCAGCACGCCTCGTCGTGGCCCGTCATTGGCTCCCCTCCTTCTCGTCTATCCGCCGTTTGGCCTCGGCATGAATCCCGTCGCGGTGGCGCATCAGGGTCCCCAGCCTCCCGGCCGCCCGGACGGCAACCTCGCTACGTAGGTCGGGGACGACGAGGAGCACCGGGACGTACCCACCATCGACGGGGTAGGGATAGATGACCCCGCCGTTTTCGAGTTGGTGGTCACGCTCGCCGAGTTGGAACGTGAGTAGGTCGTTCGAGATACCCGTCGGGTGGAGGCCCATGATACTTCCCCGCAGAACGATGTACCCGCCGTCGACGGTCTCGGAGTGGTCGTCGTCCTCGGCGAGTCGGACGGTCAGCGCGAGCACCTCCTCGGCCGTCCACGGGTCGCGCCCGGCGCCCAGCCACGCTCTCGCGTAGGAGGGGAGCCGAATCGCCACTTCCGCAATATGCTCCTCGGAGATACGCTTGGGGAGGTCCTCGTCCTCCACGACGACCGGGAAGTCCGGGAACCTCACCGTGACCACCCCGTCGCCGCGACCGCGTGTTGGTTCGCCCCCGAGGGCGTTGATGCGCCGACCGTCGTGTAGATAGGTCTAGCTGTGTTCATAGCTTCCGCTACCTTTATGGCGACCGACCTCCTCCGCAGAACCACGTATCATATGGGTGCGGTGTAGGCTGTTGGAGGCCGGAACTTGGTACAGAAGCACACCCGATGCGTCAAAAAGGTATGGTTCTGTGCCAAGCTACACCCACTCTTGCTGTAACACTTGTGAGCCGGTAGCTTAGGCGCTATCGTGGACGTATGTGTGTTCGTGAGCGGTGCTCATATCAGCGTAGTGGCGCTGGGCGAAGTCCTCCCACGCGCCGTAGCTGTCGAACATCCGATTGGTCTCCACGTCCAGTAGCACCGGGTCATCCGGGTTGAGGAACTCCCTGTCACCGACCGTCTCGATGCCCATACCAGTCGTCCACG
>Ga0208814_1000686_pt1 | contig 18666 bp, 13 predicted proteins | sample MalvirAntarct_55_FD_184253 | JGI IMG/M metagenome (GOLD analysis project Ga0208814, IMG submission 184253) | Marine viral communities from the Global Malaspina Expedition - Malaspina viral metaG Antarct_55 (SPAdes) (version 2) | ecosystem: Environmental > Aquatic > Marine > Oceanic | place...
CAATGAATATAAACGCAACCGAACAAACATCAACATTCCCTTGTCCAGTATCTAAGCTTAAAGGTAGATTAATGGATGAAATGGGTATGACATGGTTAACCTCTCACGGTAAGTTCGAGATCAATATGGATACAATATCGTGGATAATGAAAAATGTAACCACGTCTATGTATACAACTGAAAGATGTTACATATACAATAAGTCTTTTGCTAAGTACTTTAAAACAGTTGAATTTCCTTTTGGCGATGATGCCTATCAAGCTTATCACGATGCTTTAACTGAAAGAGTTAAACCAAGTAATGGTAAAGCTTATTCAAGTACAGATGCTAGGTTTCAATTAATAAGAGACTGGGCTGGTGAAAGAGGTATTTATAGTAAAGGCGATACTAAAACTCAGTTCTGTAAGCTAATGGAAGAAGCTGGCGAACTAGGTAGAGCTATACTAAAAGATGATAATCCAGAATTTAAAGACGCTATAGGTGATATGGTTGTAGTTCTTACAAACTTAGCTCATATGGGCGGAACAACTATTGAAGACTGTATAGACACAGCTTACGATGTTATATCTAAAAGAACTGGTAAAATGGTTAACGGAACATTTGTTAAAGATGAAAAGTAAGACTATTGAATTCAGAGATCCAGTCGTTGAGAACGTTGTGGATAAGTTTGTATCAAGATCTGATGTTGGCTTTGCTAAATATGGTAGAACATTACACAGTGAAAGAACTGGTAAACATAAAGATCTATCTGGTTATCTAAACGATATACAAGAAGAGCTTATGGATGCTATACTATATATACAAGCTGCTCGTGAAGAGTTGACTGATAATTTAGTTCATGAAACTATACATGAAGCTAACAAAGCTAGTTTTACACAAGTAATTAACAATCCTGAAGATTTAGATTATGGCTCGCCGGTTTAGCCGCAAGAAAGGTCCAGTCCAATCTAAAAAAGTTAAGCATGATGGAATACAATTTGCGTCAGGACTAGAGAAACATATGTATATAGCTTTAAAGAAAGCTAAAATTAAGGCACATTACGAGGGACAAACTTACGAGCTTGTCCCTTCTTTTAACTTCGAACAAGAAGCTTATGAACGACAAGGCAATGGCAAAGGTGAGTACCGTAATCGAGGTAATAAGAAAATACTTAATATTAAGTATACTCCAGATTTTGTGGGAGATACTTTCATTATTGAATGTAAAGGACGTGCTAATGAATCTTTTCCCATACGCTGGAAATTATTTAAAGCTTATGTACATAAACACTTACCGAACATTACGTTATACAAACCTCAAAACCAAAAGGAATGCGAAGAAACCGTGAACTTAATTCTTTCGAGCAGAAAGACTTAGCTAGAAGAAAATACGCTGAACGTCAACTACAAAAATTTATAGATTGGAGTTTGGAAGCTAAAGGATATATAAAATATAAAGATTTAATTAAATACTCAGAAAAATATGGAGTACAAAAAATAACATAATGAAAGAAAGTACATTATTAGAGATGCAAAATAAAATTTCAGCATTAACAAATGTTATGCAACAAATCATAAGCGAAACCATGCATCTTAGGGAATTAAGTGTGGGAACTCTGGAAACAGTAAAATTAATGCCTGATTATGACAAAGCTATAGAGCTTTTAAAAAAAGAAGTAATAACTAAAAAAGAAAACAAAGATGGAGTTGTCGAACAAGATACTAAGTGATATAACAGTGTACATGAAGTACGCAAAATTCGTTCCTGAGCTTAATCGTAGAGAAACTTGGATAGAATTAGTAGATAGAAATAAGGCAATGCATATTAAGAAATATCCAGAGCTTGCAGAAAGAATTAATGAAGCCTATAAATTAGTATATGATAAGAAAATTTTACCAAGCATGCGTTCGTTACAATTCGGAGGTAAACCGATTGAAATTAGCCCTAATCGTGTCTATAATTGTGCTTATTTACCAATTGATCACATTGATTCTTTCCACGAAACTATGTTCTTACTTCTTGGAGGAACCGGCGTTGGATACTCTGTGCAAAACCATCATGTAAAACAAATGCCACCAGTTAATCAACCTTACTCTAAAAGAACTAGAAGATTTTTAATTGGTGATAGTATTGAAGGATGGGCAGATGCTATTAAAGTTCTCATGAAATCTTATATGGGTGAAAAAAGAAGTTCTACTGTTGAGTTTGATTACTCAGATATTAGAGCTAAAGGTGCTCAGCTAGTTACATCAGGCGGTAAAGCACCAGGACCTCAACCATTAAAAGAATGTATACTTAAGATAAAAGGTATATTCGATGCTAAAGAAGATGGAATACCATTAACAACTGTTGAAGCTCACGATATAGTTTGTCACATAGCTGATTCAGTTTTAGCTGGTGGTATACGTAGAGCCGCTTTAATTAGTTTATTTTCTGCTGAAGATAGCGAAATGATTAGTTGTAAATCAGGAACTTGGTGGGAGACTAATCCACAAAGAGGTAGAGCTAATAACTCTGCTGTTCTAATGAGACATAAAGTAACACAAGACTTTTTTATGGATCTATGGAAACGTGTTGAGCTATCAGGCTCAGGTGAACCTGGTATATACCTTAACAACGATAAAGACTGGGGTACAAACCCTTGTTGTGAAATAGCATTAAGACCTTTTCAGTTTTGTAACCTATGTGAAGTAAATGCTAGTGATCTTGAATCACAAGAAGATTTTAACGATAGAGTTAAGCAAGCTAGTTTCATAGGTACACTACAAGCTGGTTATACTGACTTTCATTATTTAAGAGACATATGGAAAGATACGACAGAGAAGGACGCGCTTATCGGTGTATCAATGACAGGGATAGGGAGTGCCGCTGTGCTGCAGTTGGATATGAAGGAAGCTGCAAATATAGTAAAAAGAGAAAACACGAAGACAGCTAAAGCTATTGGTATTAATCCAGCAGCAAGATGTACGACCGTGAAGCCTGCTGGGACGACATCTCTGGCATTAGGAACTTCATCTGGTATTCATGCATGGCATGCTGATTATTATACGCGTAGAATTAGAGTTGGTAAAAACGAGTCTATGTATAAGTATCTAATAAGCAACCATCCTGAATTAGTTGAAGATGAGTTTTTTAGACCTCATGACACAGCTGTTATTAGTATACCACAAAAAGCACCTAAAGGTTCTATAATGAGAGATGAATCACCATTTGATTTGTTTGAAAGAATAAAGAAAGTTGCTCAAGAGTGGATCGTACCTGGTCACAGGAAAGGATCTAATACTCACAACGTGTCTGCAACAGTTAGTTTAAAACAAACTGAATGGGATCAAGCTGGAAAATGGATGTGGGAAAACAGAGATCACTACAATGGTTTATCTGTATTACCTTATGATGGTGGTAGTTATACTCAAGCACCATTTGAGGATATAAGTAAAGTTAATTATGATACTGCTATGATGCATCTAAAAGATATAGATCTTAGTAAGATTATAGAAACAGAAGACGAAACAGACTTAGCTGGAGAATTAGCTTGTGCTGCGGGTAATTGTGAAATTAAATGAGAAAGTTAGCAATAATTGGAGGTCTTAGCTTGATGACAGCTGGGACTTCATATATGATGTGGCATCCACACGCACCACAGTTTGATTTAAATCCTAATACATTAGCTATAGCTAGTGGAGGTTTTTTTATCGCTGTTGGAATTAGTTATAAATTTTAAAACAAAAAAAATGGCAGAAAAATTCAAACCACACCTGATGTATAAAGGTAAGAGCTCTACAATGGCTAAAACAATGAAAAAACATCTTGAATTAAAGAAAAAAGGTTATGGACACAAAAAACCTAAATAAATAAATAAAAAGTTATGTGCGGACTATGTCTAGGCGGTATTTGCGAATACTGCAACAGTTAAAATATAAAAAGGGGAAGTCGTAATGACCTCCCCTTTTTTGGTTACAGGAACTTTGGGTATGGTGCCCAGTTTTTTTTTGTTCCTTAATTAAGTGTTGATTTATCAGGAAATGGATTATAAACTTTTTCTTTTAGTTTTTTATATCTTTTTGTACCTGTTTTACCTTTAGATTTCATAGTTCTAAGTCTTTTAAGACTTCTAACTTGCTTATTTTCTCTTCTAACTTCTTTTCCGTTTCCGTCTCTTTCCATTTTTTTTATTTTCTAACATTTCCATCTTGCTCTAGCAGCTTTACCTCTTTCACCTGTCCAACCTTTTGACCTAGCGCAAAATGATTTTCTTCTTTTAGCAGATTTACTACCAGGTTTTACATCACCGGTAACTGCGGTTTTTAACTTACTTCCTGGATTTTTTTTTTTATATGCAGCAACACCTTTTTCAGTCATACCAGCACCTTCTTTAGTAGTTCTAAAATTACGCCCTTTGCCTTTAGTTGTTTTTCTAGGTTCGTTCTTTAATGGAGATTTAAAATTAGAGCCTAAATTTCTTTTTTTAACTCCTTTTGTAATAGGCCTATCAGCATCGTCACTAGGTAATAATGAAACTTTTTTATTCTTTCTATCATAATAAAATTCTTCTTTTTCTGAAGCATATTCACCTGTTTTTATTTTGCCTTCATCTCTATATCCTTGCTCAAAATCTTTAATTGCTTTTTTTCTTCCTTTTGTTTTAAGCTTAGCTGGTGAATTAGGTTTACAATTTGGTACCATTTTAACTTTACCTGATTCTGTCTTTTTGCCAGAAGGCGAAGGTTTAGTTCCGCTAGCACTGTAACCTTCCCAGCAAGGACCTTTTTTCATTACTGGAGAACCTGTGTGTTTCATTTTATAATTCATGGATTTTTATTTAGATCTATAATTTTATTTACTCTATCTTTTTCGTATTTAAGTTTTTTAATGGCATCTGTAGTTAAACCTAAACTTCTTAGACTATCTATTTGAACTGATTTATTTAATTTAAACAAATCATCACTCTGTTTTTTTAACTGTTCAATCTTGTAACTTTCTGTAGTTAATAATTTTTTAGGTTTGTATTGTCTTGTGTTTTTTAATTTATTTTCTTTTCTATATTCTTTTCTACCTTCTTTTTCAATCTTAAATCTATCAGCTTTTTGAACTTCATTTTCTAATTGCCATTTTGGCCAACCTAAAATCATAGCTACTCTTTGCCAGCTTTCATTTGTTTCGTCAAGAGCACCTTGAACATTTTCCATTTTTTGGAAAGCTCTATCTACAGGTACGTTAGTTATAGAAGAAATAACTTTTGCAGCAGCTCTATAAGATGGATTGTTTATATTAAAAGGTTCTTTAGATTCAGGTCTCCAAGAATTCATTTCATAATCTTTTAAACCACCTTTGTATTTTTTTGTTTTTATAGATATAGGTGGACTTACTTCTAGTAATTTCCAAGCATTATCTCCATATTCTGGCCCTGGATATTGACCTTCTTTTTTAGATCTTCTATATAAATCTAATAAAACATTTTTAGCAGTAGCTAATATAACTCCTTGAACACCAACACCTCTTAATATGTTATCTAACATACTATTGGCTGTATTAATATCTGTTTTACTGTCTTTGCTATTATAATACTCCATAGCTTTTTCAGCTTCTTTATCACTCATACCTTCATTTTTAAAGTATTCTAAAGAAACATCATCATCATCATCTCCAAAACCAGAAGCAAACATAGCGCTTTGTAAAGCCGTAAACATTAGGTTTTGAACAAATCCATAATACATTATTTTGCTAATATTAGATTTAGGATCTCCTCTGCCAGCTACTAAATCTCTACCTGCTTTATCCATTATTCTAGCATATTGAGAGGGAGTGTTGGCAAACGCAAGAATGAATCTACCTAATGTACCAGCTTGTTGTTGAGATATCTTATCAGCTCTAGCAGATTGTTGAGACTCTTCAGCCTTTTCTCTAAAATCTAAAAATGCTTTAGCTTCTGCATCGGCTTGATTCATACCTTGTTTCACATATGTTTTAGTTCTATTTCTAAAATAAGTTGATCCACCTGTTGCTATAGCAAAGCTATCAGCAAATTGAGTTAAAACAAAACCTCTACTTAATAAATAACTTATAACACCTTTAGCACTGTTTCCAGTTGTTTTAGCAGCTTCAGCGATTTCAGACTCTGATACATTTATTTTAAGACCATTACGTCTATCTATTAAAAAGTCAGAATTCATTAATTTCATGAAATCTGTCCAATATTGTTTTTGATTAGCAAAAGCAGCACCAGCTTTTAAAGGATTATTATCAGTCCAATTTACAAAATTAATAGCAGATATAGTTTGTAATACTGCAGATCTAGCGTTTAAGAACATAACTGCACCAACAGAATTGTTTATATAGTCTTGAAACCTAACCTCTAACCTGCTAGTTCCAGACTTCCTATTCTGACCTGTTTTCATTCTTCTTAAAGAATCTTCAAGAGCTTCCCTATATTTAGGCCCATATGCCGCTTCTAATTTATTTAAAGTTTTTTCATCAAATGCTAAATCAACATTTTGATTCCACTGTTGTAGTAGTCTAGGTCTAGTATCTTTTCTTAAACCATTTATAAAATCAGTAGTTATAGTTCCACCTAACCAATCTCCACCTGGGTAATGATAACCATCTTCTTTACCTAGTTCTATTAATTGATCAACAAATAAATTTAATTCCATATTGTCTTCTACAAAATCTTTTATTTGATTTAAATCTCTATCAGATAATCCTTCAATGTTAATACCTTGTTTGTTCCAAGCTGCTATTCTAGTTACGTCTTCATATGTAAAACCACCAAAAGCTTTCTTCTTTAAATTATTAGGAATACCTTTTAAACTAGATTTTAATGATCTAAAGTCACTCATCAACTGGTTTTGAGCTATTGATAAATCGTTCATAGCTCTACCAAAAGGTTTTATTAGATTATCTTGCATCCACGACCATTGAGCCTCACCTTTTTCTCCTTTGGCTAACATTTTATAAAGCAAACCACCAAAATCTTGAGCTGACGGTGGTATTAAAGACCAAGAGTTTCTTGTTCTACCTTTCGCTTTAGCTCTCATTGAAGAATATTCTTTATATGTTTCTATGCCAGTAGCATCAAAAAGTATATCATTCATTACTTCTCCAACGCTATTACTAAATTTTATTTTAGCTTGTTGAGTTTTAGATTTTACATCTACCACGCTTAAAGCGACATCTACAGCATCTACGTTTTTCATTGCATCATCTGCAAAATAAAAATCGTTATATCCTTCAGCTGCTTTATCTATTATCCAACTGGATTTGCCCAGTGGAGAACTATCAGCTAAACCAGTTATGTTTTCTATAGGTATATTTAATCCATTTTCATCTAAAAAAGTTTTAATAGCAGCAGCAGCAGCTTGAGGCCTGGCTGTTAAAACAAATAAATCTCTACCTCCTTCAGATTGATCCATCATTTTTGCTACTTCTAACAAAGGCCCAGGTTTACCATCTATTACTTGATTAAACTCAGAAAAATCCCACTCAACACCTTCGTTTGTCATCTTGTCTCCGTCTCTTGCAAATTCTTCTGCTGTTAAAGATCCAGTTTTGCCATCTGGCATGGTGTATAATACATTACTATTTGTTCTAGCTAAAGTGTCATCAAAGTCAAAAACTCTAATTTTTTTAATTGGAGCATTAGGATCACGAGCTAAATTCAAAGCTCTGTCTAAGATTTCAGCTTGTCTTATTACTTCCGGATTAGTTGTTTTACTAGCTTTTATATTAGGAACAACTTTACTTTTAGAGTTTGTTTTTATATTTTCTTTTGAAGCTTCACCTTTCTTAACATCTAAGTCATTACTATTTACAACGTTTTGTAAATCAATTATTCCTTGTTCTTGAAACATATCAATTTTAGAATCAGGCAAACCAGAAAGTTTAGTAACTTGTATTCTTAAACCTATATTAGCAAAACCAGAACTTCCAGGTAATTTTCCATCAATTAATTCAACACCAGCTTTTTTATAGTTTGTTGGTCCCGTAATAGATTCGTTCGATGTTTTAGCAATAGCTAAACTCCAAGTAGCTTCGCCATCTAAAAAAGGAACAGCGTTGCCTAAGTTAGAAGGATCTTCTAATGAAGAATCTATAGTGTTTCTTAATTTAAATAAACCACCAGCTTTTTCTCCAGCAAAGCCTCCTTGTTTAGCTATATTCATATATGCAGTGCCATTAGATTTACTAGAATAACCTTCCCCTACGCTATCAGCTGAAAGCACGGTTTTTCTTTGAATTTTTCTTTGAAAACCTTCTGACTGCAAAACATCTAACACTCTCTTGTCTAATACTTCTCCTATTTTATATGTTACCCATTTTTCAGCATACATTTCTTTACCAACCTCATTTGCTTTATCAACCCAATTTTGTATATCAGATCTAGCAGATTCAAGCATATTTAATAGATCCTTATTAAAGCTAAGTTCTTTAGTTAGATTGAAGTTTACTTTTCCGTTGGCGTCTGTGGTTATTATAACTCCAACACTTCCAAATCTAGCGTTATTTAATTTAAGCTCAACATTAAAAGCGTTCCCACCTATAGTGGCTTCCATATCCGCAGCTCCACCTATTTCAGAAGGACCAACACCTATTATTTGTAATGCTGATTCTTTTCCGTTATTTTTTTGCCACTTATTAATACCTCTATCTGTTACATCGTAAACTAGTTGCTCGGCAGCATAACCAGCTGTTAATCCTAGATTTCTAGCTAGTTCTCTTACTATTTCGTCAAAGTCTTGATTTTTCTTAGTTGTTAAAATCTCTTTTCTAGCTTTAAAAATTAATTCAGCTCTTTCAGTATCATTAAGATCAACTTCTTCGTCTATTATAGATGCAATAATTAATGATTTTTCTGGGTCACCTAATATATTATCGACTCTTACTATGTTTTTTGAAAGTCCTTTTATAGCTTTTTTAATATCTTTAGCCCAGTCTTTCTTGGGTGAAGTTGAATTAAATTTAGTATCACCAAAAGTTTCTTGCCAAGCTAAATCAACATTTTCATCTGTAAATCCTCTAGATTTTAGATTTGTAAAAAATTGTTTTCTTTTGTTTAAAAAATCGTTTTTTAATTCAAGATCAGCATTAGAAGCTAAAAAACCTTTTGAAAATTTAAGATTAACACCTCGACCTATAGCTTTGCTAACGTCTTCTAAGTAAGCGTCTACAATAACTTCGCCTGTGCCAGAACTATCTAAACCTAATTCAAACTTGCTTAATACATCAGGATTGCCAGAAACTTCCATAACAGCATTTAAAGCTAGTTCACCTGACAACTTATCAGCTAAAGAATCTTTTCTAGTACCTTTTTTAGAACCTTTTATATCAAAGAAACTTTTAACAGCAGCTGGGTCTGGATATAGCTTTTTATACAATGTAGGGCCTTGGTTAGTTGTTCCTGATATTAACAATCCAGTACCTTGAAATTTTTCAACTTCAGTAGTTGATAAGTTTTCTTTAATAACTTCTGTAAATATTTTATCACCTTTAACTAGTCTTTCAAAAGCCACTAATTTATTAATACTTAAATCAGATATAGCATCTGAGTTTTGGTTTAACCAATTAACATAATCTCCTCTTTCTCCAAATGTCTCCATGAACGCTACTCTCAATTCTTCTGATAGTCTAGATTCTAAATTATTATTAAATTCTTTATATATACCAGCTAAGTCTCTATCGGCTTGCCTCTTTATTTCACCTGTTGGGTTTGTTTTTAAAACTTTTTTAACGTCAGCTAATGTTATTTCAGTTCTTTTACCAGATCTATTTTTTCTAGTATACACAAAATCAGGCATTGGAGTTCCTAAAACTTTCTCTGTTGTTTCTAGTATATATTCTCCTAATGGTGAATCTCTTTCTATATTTAATGATTCTCTTAAGTTTACGTCAGCAACTTGTTCAACAGAAGTTTGATTAGTTTTACTAATTTCAGTAATATCAGAACTACCTAAGTTGTCTATATCTTTAGAACTAAAATCGTTAAATACTTCTCCTGTTTTTAACACGTCTCCTATTCTATTTCCTAGCCTACTATTTATATAACCATATAAACTATCATTAGTTTTATCAAACCCTCTTAGATCAGGCAAGAGCTTAACCTTAACAGCTTGAACAAGTTCTTCTATGTCTAGATTTTTAGTTAGATCAACTACATTTTTATCTTGAGTAACAAAATTCTTAGCTTTGGCCCTTATCATGCCATCTAGGTCTGATTCTATTTTAGGAAAAAATGCATCAGCTTGAGTATTTTTCTTCCTTAAACCTTCTTTAAAATTAGGCCATTTTTCTTTTATTTTATCAAACTTTTCATTTATAGATTTCTTAGTTTTTTTAGCTATATTAGAAATAGATTGATCATCTTTTCTAGCTAAAGTACTAGATGGTGCACTATTACTATTACTTATTAAGTCTTTTATTTTTTTAGCATTAATTTTTATTCTATCCATAAAACCCTTAGGCTTTTCTTTTAGAAGCTTTTTATTTTCTACTATTAAGTCTGCTTTTGTTTTTGAAGTTTTTGAAAGTTTAGTTTTAGAAGCTGCTATTTTAGAAGATTGAGGCTCTTGACCTCTATTAATATCTATTACTTCTGTTTCGTTAGTTTCTGATCTTGCTTCTAGTTCGGCTAAAGTTTCAGAACTTATTTTACCTAATCCTATTTCTTCACCAAGTTTAACAAAAAAGTTATTTATATCATTTGTACCTTTAAAATCTACTCTAAACTCTCCATCACTAGCTTTCATTAAACCTTGGTTTAATTTCATAGCAAAGAAAGCTGTGAAATCTTTGTAGTTTTGTAAATCAACATTACCTGCTGCTACTTCCTCTACAAAAGAAGAGAATACTTCCTCAAAGTCAAAAGTACCATCAGAATTCCTTAAGCCATCGGTACCTTCTAAAATCATCTTATTAAAAACATCTGCTTGTTCTGTTCTTAAGAATTCTACTAATATCTTGCCAGACTCGTTAAATGATTCAGGATCACCTTGTATTAGCTTTTTAGTAGCTCCATGACCTCCCTCGTGTAACGGAACGCCTGGTTTCTGATTGTTAACAGCGTTTTCTTTTATATTAAACTGCATGTTTAGATCTTCAGCAAAAAATCCATTAACCTCTCCACTTTTCACGCCTTCTATAGCAGCATCTCTTTGTATTTCTAAATCTTGCTTTTTAGTAATTTCAATTGTTCCGCCATCTTCAGTTTTAGCCTCAATAGTTTCATTAGCCTCTACGTCACTTAAACTTTCTATAGCTTCATTATAAGCTGCTTCTATGTCTTTAACAGCATCTACTTTAGTATCTGAATTTGTATAACCCCATCCACCTTGATCTGCTATAACCTCAGCTTTAGCGTTGTTACTGTCATAAGTCTTTTCGTCTATTATTTTAACAGCTTCAGTATTTATCTCAGATTGATCTGGCTTGTAATTAGGATTGTTAACTCTTTCTTGTATATTAGTAACAGCTTCTGCCTCTATCTCATTTACTACTTTCAAAGATTCATTGTCAAATACAGAATTACTTTTTTGTACAAACCACTCATGAGCAAAAACTTCCCCGTCTAAAAAGCTTTGATTAATGCTTTGCATTTTTTTGTATTGAGAATTTACTTGCTGCAACCTTACAAAAGCGTCATTGCCAGGAGTAGCGGCACCTGGATCAGCAGCTAAATTTAAAGCTTCAGTCCTAAGCTTAGCTAAATGTTCTTGGTTTTTAACATATAAAGAAGCTGCCTTGTTTCTCATGCCATCATCGGTAACTTTTTTCATTAAGTTGTCGTGGTGTTCTTTCATTTCACCATTTAAAACTTCAACCTGTCCTTCTATCTCTATTTTCTTTTTTACTAAGTTGTTTAAATTAAGTATATTTTCTGGTTTTTTTAATGGCCCTTGCTCTATAGATTGGGCTTCTTTTATTTGTAAATTTAAATCGTCAAGTATTTTATGTTTCTCAACTAAAATATCATTAGTACCTTTAATTAGCTTAACCTCTTTATTGCTAGAAAAATTAATAGTAGACGAACTACTAAAAGCTTTTCCAGCACCATCTAATATACCTGTTAAGGCAAAACCACCAGCATAGGCTTCTACAAGCCCCGTTGATAATGGTCGTTGTTCTACTAAGTTATCAAAAAACGTTACACCAATTTCACCTAATCCTTCAGTATTACTTTCTTTTAACCAGCTTTTTCCACCGGCTTTTAACTTTTGTCCCCATGAAGTAAACAAAGGTTCTAATGCAGCATTACCACCTTGATTACGTATAATCTTATTAAACTTAGCAGCATATTGGCCTGTTGTTAAATACGCAAAAACAAATTCATTAGCTCCAGCAAAAGATAATCTAGACATGTATTCTAAGCCTCCAGGAGCTATTATTTGATTATTTAACTCATCTATCTTAGTTTTCTTAGTTTCATCAGAAAAATTAGAATTTTTTAAAGCTTTTATCTGGTTTTTAATATCATCATTTTTTAAATCTATTTCAGTTTGTTTAGATCCAACGCCTGACAAGCCAGCTATACCAGAAGAAATAGCTGCAGCATAAGAACTACTACCACCTGACAATATCATTACAGCCATTATTGGTGCTGTATCTGTAAACATATCTGTACCCCACTCAAAATACGCTGCCAAACCTTCCCAACTATTAAAATTACCTTCTTCAAAAGTAGAAGTAGAAAAGTTATATTCACTTTTTTCCGTATCTAGCCATTTTTGCATTTGAACATTACCGTGAGCTAAAACTTCAAAAGCATCTATATCCATATACTTCATTGCCCAAAACATAGGATTAACATACATAGTGAGTGCAGCAGCACCCATAGTTAAATCTTTAGCTAAGTTTAAACCAGATATACCTAAATTTACACTAGCTCTTTCAAACTCATTATAATTTTTACTCCAAACATCAATTTGATCTTTAAAACTAGGTATATCCTCTATGTAAGAAGAAAATTTAGATATTTGGACTTGCACCATTTTCTCCGATAAAAACTTTTGTGTTTTTAAATTATTATAATTATTTATAGTACTAATAGGCATAAAAGCAACGGCTTGTCCATTTTCTTTTAAAACTAAATCTTTATCAATATACTCATATAAATTTTCTCCAGCTTTTATAGTATAAACTAAATCTTGTCCTTTATCATTTTTTTGACCGTTTACTTTTAAGTAAACATCTTCAAAAAGATTTCCATTTTCATCAACTTTTGGCATTATTGAAATACTAGATAACTGGCTTAATCTTCCAGCTTCTGTACTAGCGTAGTTGTAATTTGAAAAAGAATTATCTCTAAAAAAATTATCTACGTTTTTTCTTTCATGAAATAGATCAAGTCTATTTTTTGCTGTTTCAGATTTAGCAACAAAAACATCAACACTGGCTTGAGCTTGCTCTAGTAAAAATTTACTTTCTCTATCCATTATAATAGAACTAGCTATACCAAAACCTAAGTTCCTAGCTTTATTTTCACCAGTTCCAAAAAAAGCACCACCATCTTTTTCTGCCCATTTCTCTACATTATCTTCTGTTACAGCTCTTTCAGCATCGCCCATTAAAAGATCTCTAGTTTTATCAACTAATGTTCTAAAGTCTTGTTGAAGAGGATCTTTAGAATCAACAACGTACTCATTGTTTTTATTTAGTAATTCGTCTATAGTAAAAGCAAGAGGTGGTAAACCGCTACTTTTTCTTTCTAAATTTATTAATTTATAAGCTTGCTTAGCAGTTTTAGCATCTTCATTAACCTTCTTTATAACCATTTGAAATCTCTCTACACCTAGTTGAGCAGCTTCAACTCTAGACACATCTCCCGCTACTATGCTTTTAGCAACTTTTTCATAATTAAATTTTTTATCTAATCTAACTTGTTGTTTTTCACTTATGCCAACTCCACCTTTGTCAACTGGTGTTGATAAAAGAATTTTACTTGACATCTTTATCTTGTCAGCCTTGTCTTTTAAAGCGCCCCATTGTTCACTATCCCAGTTGTCTAAAACAAACTTCTTTAGTCTATTTTTTTCTCTTAATATTTCTTCTTTCTCTTTAGTTGGGCTTAGATCAAATTGAAATACTTCAATTTTGCCATTAGGGGCCATAACTTCTACCTTGTCTCTTAAAAAACCAGAAACACCTTCAAGAGGTTTAACTTTAAAATCTTTAGGTAATAGTAAATCTAAAGTTACTGATGCTTCATCTTCTGTGTTTTTAAATAAGTTTTCACCTAAAACACCATCTAAATAACTTTCTGCTGTGTTTACAGTTAAGTTATTTAAAGTAGAGTTTTGCCAAGCATTAGAACCTCCTTCAACAGTAACAGTAAAATCTTTTAAAATACCAACGTCATAATCTTTTTCTACTTCATTAGTATAATAACCATAACCATCACCTAAAGTTTTTACGAATTTTTGAATATCATAATTTACTTCAGCTAGTTTTTTAATTAAATTAAAATCATCACCATTTACTATGTCTTCTATTTTATAATACTTTGTAACTCCATCTTCTTTTTTAGTTATAAATTGACCAATAGTAGACTCACCATCAAATCTCTTATCAGCGCCTTTAAAATCTTCGCTTGGCACTAGTCCAATATCTGAAAACTCATCAACTTTACCCATCCTCTCTTTTACTACTTTAGATCGTACATAGTAGTCTGATTCTTTTAAAGTTCTTTTTGTTTTAGCTCTTATTCTTAAATTCTTCACATTAAACCTGTCTTCTATCTCTGGTTTTTCTTCTGGTAATTCTACTTTTTCTAATTCTTCCTCTTCTTCTATTACAGGTAAATCTATGTTAGTACCGTCAGTTACTACAGGTTTTTGATTTAAATCATCATCACTTAAAATAGGTTCATTAACATTTTTACCTCTTAATTGATCTATATATATACTACTGGGATATTTATCAGGTGTTACTGTAGCTACATTAACCTTTTTATCTTTCTCAGGATCACCATCTTCAGGTTCTATAACAGTTTTATCCAATAAAGATATGTCATTATTCTGCTTTAAGTATTCACTTACAGACAATTCTTCATTTTCCGCTGCAAGACCTATTTCGTCTTCCGTAAACTCTATATCATTATAAAGATATTTATTCATATAATTATATTTATTTAGATTTAGGTAGCAGTGCAACTGCCATAACACGTTTTTCTATACCTGCTGCTTCTCCCAATAGGAAGCTTAAGCTTTTAGGATCTGTAAAATCGTAAATTAAAGCATCTCCACTTTTATCTACTATCTTACCATTTTTCATTTGATAAATTTCTTTTCCCTCTAATTTATTTAATTGAGTTAAAAACTCTTGATCTGTTTTTATAGCACTAGAAGCTTTAATTATATTACCTATGTCATCTTTTCTGGATTCTAATGTTTGATTAGTATAAGGTGTTCTTTGATTTTTAGGTTTTTGTTCTGTTTTTAAATATTTTCTTTCTGTTAAATTTAAATTTTTAATTCTATCATCTACAGATTTTTTTATCATTAATTTTCTAGCTTCTTCTTTTTGGAGTTTTAAAAATGATTCGCCTTGTTCAAGACTGAAAGTTGATGGAAAAACTCCCCACTCTGTATCTTTCATGTTTATATCTATTCCTTCATAATCATTATATACGTCAGCCCATAATATAGACATTGATTCATTATCTTCAACAACCTTGCTAAACGCGTTGCTTTTATTCATACTACTTTTTAATAAATTTATTTTATCTGGAGTTATATATCTATATATATCTTGATTTTCTATATCACCAGGCGTAGGTTCGTACTCATATGTTACATATGGTGATTTTAAGTTTTCTGGATGTAGATAATTATCAACAATTTTAGTATCAAATTCACTGTTATCAGGAATAGTTTTTATAACATTTCCATTAGCTTGCATTTTAAGTAACTCTTCTATGTTTATATTAGCAGCGTTTTCTGTGTTGTTTTTAGGGTTAAATAAAAATAATTTACCATCTCTAGATATTATATTAGTATCACCTCCATCAGCTATGCTTAATAAAACTTCTTGCATTTCTGAATTTGTAGTAGAACTTATAGCTCCAGGCATGCCAGGTTTGATATTTTGTTTTTCTTTTAAGTCCTTAGCTAGCATCAATATCTCAGGCGCTACCATTTTGTATGTGTTGACTTGTTTGTTTATAGTATCTAAAGCTTGTTTGCCTCTAGTAGAGTCAATATCACCGCTAGCAATACCGTTCTTTATTTTAAAATATTCATCAACTTGAGAATTCCAAAAGTTTCTTATGTTAACATTGAATTTATCATCTCCACTGCTAAAATTAGATATTCTATCAGAGAAATTATTTTTATCTCTTAATCCTCTTTCGTATACAATTTGCTGGTTTTTTCTATGAGCAGCCATTTGTCTTCTAATGTTTTCAAAAGTTCTTTCTCTTTGAGCGTTCATCTGTTGATTTGCCTTAGCAAATACGTCAAATTCTCTGTTTACTATTCTCTGTGGATTGCTATATGCGTTGTTTGCCATATCTTGCTTATTGATTTTATTTATTACTGCTTAAGACCAAAGCTAGCTACTGAGCCTAGTGTAGATCCAAAAGCTGCACCCATATCTACAAAAGCTTGACTTCTAGCAGCGTTTGCGTCTGCTGCATTTTGTTGATTATTCTGCATCATTCCAGCTGCAAAACCCATATCCGCTATAGATCTATTTTCTAACTGAGTCATTTCAAATTCAGCACCTCTACCTTGTAGTTCAGCTGCTTTCATAGCGCCTTCACCTTTTAATTGATCTGCTCTTTGTTGTCCTTCAGCTTTCATAGTAGCCACATCCATGGCTCCTTTTGCTGATAATTTTTGGTTTTGAGATTCTTGTTGTTGTATATCTGCTGATATTCCTTTTTTAGATTGAAGAGCTGCTTGAGCTAAAGCTGTAGCACCACCTGATCCCATACCAGTTTTCATCATAGTATCTAAACTATTGGCTAGCGCTATATCAGCTTGTTCTGCTTGAAATTCTGCTGCTTGTGTTGCAACGCCTAAATTAGCAAAAGTATTAGTCATTCCAGCAAATGGATTTTGTATATTTTCAAAAGCGTTTGTTACCTCCCCATATGGGTTTGTTATCTCAGGTCTATTAGCTCTTGCTTCTTTTAATTCACCAGCATACATTTCTGCTTGTTCTAAATATCTACCTTCTGCGTCTTTAGCTCTTTTGGCTGCTATACCGTTTCCAACCATTTGACCTGCTAAGCCTACGCCTGCTACTATTAAAGATGCTGTAACTGCTGCCATAATTTATTAATTTATAATTTTTACTATTTCATGTGAGGGCTTATCATCTACTTTCCACCCTAATTTCTTGTGTGTATCTATTAACTTGCTATTTCTACCTATAGTAAACATGTATTTATAACCTAAGTCTTTAGATATAATTTCAGCTGCTGTTATAAGAAGCTCTATCGCGTCCCCTCTGTCATCTTCTTTGTAATCTGGATTAGATACTATCCATTCTAATAATAATGCTTTAGAATTAGTCATATACATAAATCCAGCTACTATAGGTGTATTGTTTTTTTCTATCATTAAACCGCCCGTACCATTGTTTGGTAAAAAATCTTTAGATGGTGCTGACCAACCAGGCCACTTATTCCACCAAGTAGTTAAAATATCGTAATCTTTATCTACTAACTTCCTTGCTTTTAATTCCATTTATTTAATTTAATTGTCTATATATAGACAATTACAGGTTTAAAAACCAGATTTACTAAAATTAGTAGAAACTGCAAATAATTCTTTAGCACCATTTAAATCAGTTATTGTATCAGTTGTCATAGTTGCCGTAACATAGTTTGCTTTTATACCACTCATAGGATAACCAGTAGAAGCATTAGTGTTAAATATAACTTCTCCAGCTCTTGGCGTTGATTTATTTATTAAATTAGCTACATAAAGATTTTCTTTAACAACGAAACCAGCATAACCATACGGAGGCGAAACTGCTTTACTGCCAGTGTTAGATGTATTATTAATTTCATATCTCCCTTCATAAACGCTAAAAATAGAAGAAGTTTCATCAACGTTAGCTAACCAAGTGTTGGCGCCAAAATTAGGCTCAAAATTACCATCTCCATCAGCGTCTATATAAGGAGTTACTTGAGGTTCTTGTTGATCAGAAATAAAACTAGTAAGTTTCCAACCAGCGCTACCTTCATATCCAACAGTTAAGAAGTTTTTACTTAAATCAGGTTGTGGATTAAAAACAAAAGTCACTTGAGGTTGTGTAGATACACCATAAAAAGTATTTCTATTATTAGAAGTTCCTTGAAAATTATGCTGAAATAAACCGCTGTATGTAGTAGAATAAAACTTATCTTTTAAACTACCCATAATAGTGGGTTTATAAGTAAAGAAACTAGTCCAGCCATTAACAGTTTCATCCCACGCTAAAGTTGAGTAACTATTTTCAGAAGTAGAATAAAAAGATGGCTGTTGTTGTAATGAAAGATGGTATTGATCAGTGTGTATATCCCAACCACCTATTATAAAACCTTTTGTATAACTTAAAAATCTTACGTCAATCGCGGGTGGTACAATAGCAACTGTTGGATTAGAAGTTAAGTATACTATTATTTGATTATTAATTGATGTATTAATTTTTGTTACAAAAATATTATTACCGTCGCTATCAACAGCATCAGTCCATCCAGAATTATCACT
>Ga0208814_1000687_pt1 | contig 18663 bp, 21 predicted proteins | sample MalvirAntarct_55_FD_184253 | JGI IMG/M metagenome (GOLD analysis project Ga0208814, IMG submission 184253) | Marine viral communities from the Global Malaspina Expedition - Malaspina viral metaG Antarct_55 (SPAdes) (version 2) | ecosystem: Environmental > Aquatic > Marine > Oceanic | place...
AGGTGACGCCGGGCGAGAGCACCTTTTCCACCCGCAGGGGCGTGCTCTCGAACTCGGTCGGGCCATTGCCGGCATTGATGACGACGATCTTGAAGCGCTGGCGCGCCGGGACTTCAATGGTCGCCGGTTCGAAATGGCCGTCGCGAATGGTCAGCTCATACGTTGGCAACCCTGCCTGGGCGCCGCCGGCAAAGCCGGCAGCGAGCAGGGCGAGGGCAGGAAGCAGGGCGCGTTGCATGCTCACCTCCGACTTAGTAACCACCTTTCTTGCCGATGCCGGCATAGGTGAACTCGTAGTTCAGCGTGCACTGCTCGAACCAGGGCGCAACGCCGGTTTCCTTGTCGACGTGACGGCCGAACATGGTGTGCTTGCCATCCGGCGGCGAGACGATGAAGGTCAGCTGGTACTTGCCTGGCCCCATCAGCTTGACGTTGTCGCCATAGTGCGGGCCGTCATTGGCGACCATCGGGTGGAAGTCGCCTTCGATCTTCTCGTCCGAACCCTTCTTGCTCAGCGCATAGCGGATGTTCAGATAGGAGACGAAGCTGCCTTCCTGCCAGCCGTTGCGGTTGCCTTCGGTGGCGGCGATGTCGGCCTCCAGATGCACGTCGGATTTGGCGGCATCGAGCATCATGCCGGCAGGTTCCATCTCGACCGGTTGCAGATAAACGGCACCGACTTCCATGCCACCGCACTGCTGCGGTTCACCGATGGGGTATTCCTTGGCCTGAGCGAGGGAAGCGAGCAGCAACGAAGCGATGGCGAGGGTAGCGGGAATGCGCATGAAGCCTCCGAGGAGAAGAGATGAATGACGTGGAGAGGTTCGCACCTGTGATGCTTAACGATAATGATTCGCGTCAATTTTGAATGAAATACTTTGTAACGTATACCCTCGATTGCTGCTTATCGTTGCGTCTGATAGAGCGCCAGGCGGCGTCTCTAGGGGCTTTTAAGCCCTTTGTGCGTTGAGTTGTCACACCCGGTTCGAGCGCTCAGTCGACGGCAATCTGTTCGCTGCAGCTGCGACGGGTGGGTAACGCTGCAGACGATTTAAAGCTGCGAGGCAGATCGATAGCGGCCTACCATATGCACTTTCGGAGTCGGGGAATTTCATGACTCAAGCTGTACTGGATGCCAGAACCGCCCGTGTACTGCCCTGGCTGGTTGCTATCGCATTCTTCATGCAGACCCTGGATGGCACCATTCTCAATACCGCATTGCCGGCGATGGCCCGCGACCTTGCTGAAGATCCACTGCGGATGCAGGGTGTGGTCATCGCCTACATGCTCACCGTGGCGCTGTTGATTCCGGCGTCGGGCTGGGTAGCGGATCGCTTTGGGACTCGGCCGGTTTTCTTTTCCGCTATCGTGCTGTTCACGCTGGGTTCACTGCTGTGCGCGGTGAGCACCAGCTTCAACCAACTGGTGATGTCGCGTGTGGTGCAGGCGGTTGGGGGCGCGCTAATGCTGCCGGTCGGACGGCTGGTGATACTGCGGGCCTACCCGCGCAGCGAGTTTGTCCGGGTTATGACCTTCATCGCGCTACCGGGCATGGTCGGGCCTCTGATGGGTCCGACGCTCGGCGGTTGGCTGGTCCAATATGCGTCCTGGCACTGGATCTTCCTGATCAATCTGCCGGTCGGGCTGATCGGCTGCATCGCTGCCTCTCGTTTCATGCCCGACCTGAAGAGTGCCGAGCGCATGCGCTTTGATACCGTCGGCTTTCTGCTATTCGGTGGCGCCATGGTGCTGATCACCATTGCGCTTGAAGGCCTCGGCGAGATGCAAATGCCCCACGCCCGCGTGATGTTGTTGGTGGCTATTGGCGGTGCTTGCCTCGCGGCGTACTGGTTGCGCGCCGGTCACATCGACAAACCGCTGTTCAGTCCGACGCTGTTCCACACCCGCAGCTTTGCCGTTGGTATCTTTGGCAACCTGTTCGCGCGATTGGGCAGCGGGGCATTGCCGTTCCTGCTGCCATTGCTGCTGCAGGTCGCGCTGGGCTATTCCCCGTCGCAAGCGGGCATGACCATGATCCCGTTGGCGCTGGGTGCGATGTTCATCAAACCCTTGGCCAAGCCGCTGATCGACCGACTCGGCTATCGGCGAATCCTGATCGGCAACACGCTGCTGCTGGGCAGCCTGATCGCCAGTCTGGCGACCATCGACGGGCAGACTTCGACTGTGTTGTTGCTGCTGCACCTGAGCCTGATCGGCATGGTCAATTCCATGCAGTTCACGGCAATGAACACCGTGACGCTGGTGGGGCTCAGCAACCAGAACGCCAGCAGCGGCAACAGCCTGCTGTCGGTGGTGGTGCAGTTGTCGATGAGCCTGGGTGTCGCCTCGGCCGGTGCCCTGCTGGGCGGCTTTACCGTGCCGGGTGCGGATGGGACGGCGTTGCTGGAGGCGTTTCACCTGACCTTTCTATGCATCGGGGCGATGTCGATGCTGGCCGCATCGTTGTTCTTTCAGCTGGACAGCAAGCAAGCCATGGCCGCTCGACACATAGACACTGAGTGACCGAGCCCCGGATCAGCCGATGCAAAGCTCGGCTTCTTCCTCGTCCTCGGGGATCTCATCGGTGACGATCACTCGCGCGTGGTGGCTGGTTTCCTCCTCCATGCGCAAGCCGAAGTAGCGGTTGTCATACGCATCCCAGAATGCTTCGACCTGCTCCATTGTGGCGGCCTCAAGGAGTACCTCCAGGCTGTGCTCCAGGACAATGGTGTAGAGTTTTTCGGCAGACATGATTAGCAGGCTCGTGCTCGATTCAAGAGGCGGCTGCTCCTCTGCAGCCGTGATGTCATTCTGACAGCTGAAGAGCCTTTGCAAGCTTCCGCTCATCGCCTGAAAAGAGATTCCCGCTGAACGGTTAGCCTCGATTTGGAACTGTTTGAATCGAGCAGATCCGGCCAATGTTCTGTTCAGCCAGACCGCGAATCGCGCATCGATGTGTCGTTATTTGCGACATAGGGGTTCGCTCACAGGTCACTGCTGAAGTCTCCTCTCACTTAGCCTTCTGGCACGCAGCACTAGGTTTGCCACCGCTGGGGACACCCTTGGGACCCTCATTGAGTTCGCCCAAAACCCGCTGCCTTTGTTTACCTGTACGAGTAAACATTATCGACCTGTAATTTGTCGCGACATATTGTTTAGCCATCGCCGGATATGCCGGTGGCAACAGAAGGATTTGATCTATGGGAACAATGGGGACGTTCTGGATGGTGACGGGAGGTTCGCTTTGCGCTGCGCTGGTGTTGGCCATCATTCTGTGGCTGCAGTGGTTGCAGCTCAGGCAACACAAGGTGGAACTCGCCGTGCTGCGTGATCTGCTAAAGGGGCTCGGTGAGATCATCCAGCGTCTGGAGCACGAAAAGGCCGAGCTTAGCGCAGGCCTGCGAGCGGAAACGGGGCAGGTTGAGTTGCTCAAGCGGCAACTGAGTCAGCTACGTGGATGACTCAGTCTGCTCGCGTTCTTTGTGTTTTTACCCCTGAGGGCTGTGTTCCGCCTGCTCGCAGTACTGCCGGTAGCTTTCTGATAAGTCGGACGGGCACACACCACACTGGCGATTGCCAGGAACCGCGTGATCGATGAACTTCGGATACGGCAGATCCAGCTCCGCCATGATCGTTCTGAATTGCTCCAGCGATACGGCTTCGCCCAGTCGCGGGTTGCGTCGCTTTTCCTGGGCGATGGTCGATACGCGGCGGTCATGGTAATCGTGGGCGGGATAAACCAGGGTGTCGTCCGGCAAAGCGAACAGCTTGCCTCTGACACTGTGGAACAGATCATCTGCACTGCCGTTCTGGAAATCGGTCCTGCCGCAGCCGTCTATCAACAGTGCATCGCCACTGAACAGTCGATCGCCGAGCAGGTACGCGAAATGCCCGTCCGTATGGCCCGGCGTATGCAACGGCGTCAGCTGCAGGATGCCGACCTCAAACGGAGTGCCTTCCTCGATGCCTACGTCAGTACAGGCCAGCTTGTCGATGGCCGGGCTGGCGATACGGCAGCCGGTCTTCCTTTTCAGCTCCAGCGCGGCGGTGATGTGATCGGCATGTACGTGCGTGTCGAGCGTGAACGCCAGCTTCAAGCCCATACCGGCCAACTCGGCCAGATCGCGATCCATCGTCGAAATGACCGGGTCGATCAGCACTGCTTGTCCGGTATCCTTGCAGCCCAGCAAATAGGTGTAGGTGGAGGAAACGGGCTCGAATAGCTGGCGAAAGATCATCGTCTTCTCCGTTCAGTTGTGGGATGGCTGCGGCGCTTGGTTCAGCGTTTCCAGCAGTGCAAACTTCTCGCGGTCGATCTCGCCGCGCGTGCGAATCCCTAGTCGACGCATGACCGGAAGTGGCGGGCACCAGCCTTGCAGGCCGTGTTGCAGCAGAAACGGCAGCACAATACCGGGGAGCAGGAACCATTTACGGTTCACCGTCAGCCCGAGCAACAGGCCGGACAGCGCAAGCGAAGAAGCGTTGACCTCCAGCGCGCGCTCAACATCCCACTCGCGATCGAGTGCTTCGATTCGTTGGATGATCGAGTGTCGATCCAGATTGCTGAAGTGGCGGATGTTTTCTTCGGTTTGCTGATCAATAGCGTGATTGATCGAGGCGGATGTCGAGCGGCGAACTCGATCCGTCTGGTCACTTGTGGCAAGGTCCTGATGGATTGTGGTCATGGCAGTCTCCTGATGCACGCCCACCAGTGGGGCTGGCGTGGTGAGAAAATGACTACTGGAACAGGTGCGAGGCAGTACAACGCCCATAAGTTCCGATGAAAACCGCTCCGACGAGCAGGGACACTTTATTGAGATATATATCGGTAAAATGTTCCGTCAACCTGTCCTGATTAACGGTGGAAAATGGACGCTGCGTCAGAAATCGATATGGAAACGCTCCGTAGCAGTGCAGCGCAGGCCTGCGGTTTGCTCAAGGTTTTGGGTAACCCCGACCGGTTGCTGCTGTTGTGCCAACTGACTCAGGGCGAGTACTGCGTGGGCGATCTGGCGACCCAGACGGGCATCACTCAGCCGACCCTGTCTCAGCAACTGACCGTGCTGCGGCATAACGGCATGGTCAGCACCCGTCGCGAGGGCAAGCAGGTCTACTACGGCATCGCCAGTCCCCAAGCGATGGAGGTCATGCAGGTGTTGTACAAGCTGTACTGTCAGGCGCCTCACGTCGAGGAGAACGTCAGCGAGCCTTGACTAGGGCGCACGCCGGCGCGTCTCGCATGCGGCATACGTAGCGCGAGCGATACCGGTCAGGCGGTTGAGGTGGCTGATCATTCGGCCACGTAGTCTGCCTTCTGCAGACCAGCGATCAGCTCGACCTGCAGTCCATCGCCGTGAGCGACGAACCTGAGTTCACAACCGCAGCGCTCGGCGATGGCCTTGACGATGGAGAGCCCGAGCCCGCTGCCGTCCCCCTCGCTGTTTCGCCAGAATCGTTCGGTAAATCGTTCGACCTGTTGTGCAGCGATGACCGGTCCGTGATCGACCACCGTGAAGCAAACCTTGTCTTCAGCATGCTGCTGCAGTGACAGCTGAACGTGGGACCTTGGGCGCGTATGCCGACGTGCGTTGTCCAGCAGATTGCGCAGTGCGGCGATGGCCAGAGCGGGCGGCATGGCCAGGGCACGCAGGGACACGTCTGCTGCCGCGTTCAACTCGATGCGGGGACCAGGCTGCTGGCTGGCGTCAGCGATGGCCAGTTGCGCCACCTCGATGGCCGTGCACCGTTGGCCGTCATCGAAGGACACCCGTCCCTCCACACGGGCCAGCATCAGCAGCTGCTCCAGTGTTCGGTGCAAGCGATCGGTGCCGAGCTCGGCCTGGGCCAACGCCCGCCTGGCGGTATCGCCCTCGGTCATGGCTGCGACCTGCAGATGGGTCTTGATGGCCGTCAGCGGGCTGCGCAGCTCGTGGGCGGCGTCATCGGTGAGCCGGCGTTCACGTTCGAGCGCCTGCGCGATCCGTGCAAACAGCTGATTCTGTGTTTCTACCAAAGGCGCCAATTCCGGCGGCAGCCGTTCGATGATCAGGGGATCGACCGAGTCGGCACTGCGCTGCGCCAGAGCGGTGCGGATTCGCCTGAGTGGCGACAGGCCTTTGCCAAGGCCAATCCAGAGTACGACCAGACTGCCGAGCAGGGCGACCAGTACCGGCAGTGCTGCAGCCAGCAGCACCGAGCGCTTGAGCGTCGCGCGTTCATCGAGTCGATCAGCCGTGGTGATGCGCATCCCGTCGCGGATCATGGTGAAGGTTCGCCAGGCCGTGTCGCCGATCAGCTGGTTGTGAAAGCCGGTGTGCTGGGCGTCGAGCACGCTGTCTGGCGCCGAATGGCTGCGCGCGAGCACCTCACCGCGCAGCGAGCTGACCTGGCAGGCCAGCCCGTTTTCGATACCGAGCTGCTCTGCGCTCAAGCGAGTGATACCGCCTTCACCCAGCTGCGGCTGCGGCAGTTGCACCAGCAGCCCGGTGACCATCCGAGCCGATGCGGCCAGCCGCTGATCGAGCGACAGCATCAGCTGGTTGCGTACATCGAACAGCATCCAGGTCGCTGCCGCCGACCAGAGCAGCACAAAAGCGGCGCCGAGGGCGAGGGTCAGACGCAGGCGCAGACTCATGTGTCGGTGGCTCGGGCCGGCTCGGTCACGGGCCCGGCGGGTCCCAGCCGATAGCCGAGTCCCCTGACGGTTTCGACAATGCCGTTGCCCAGCTTGCGACGCAGATGATGGATGTGGACGTTGAGCGCATTGCTCTCGACCTCGTCATCCAGCCCGTATACCGCGTCTTTGAGCTGCTCGGCCGAAAGCACCCGGCCGGGGTTCTGCAAGAGCGCTTGCAGCAGCGCCTGTTCACGCCGGGACAGGTCAACTGGTTCGCCCGCCATGGAGGCGGAGCAGGCGGCCGGGTCATAGCTCAGCGGACCGTGTTCGATCAGGTGCGTCGTTCGTCCGGCGACGCGGCGCAGCAGAGCATGCAGCCGCGCCGCCAGTTCGCGCAGATCAAAGGGTTTGACCAGGTAGTCGTCGGCGCCTGCCTGGAGCCCCGAGACACGTTCGGCCACCGCATCCCGGGCTGTCAGAACGAGCACGGGCAATTCGAGCCCGCGACGCCGCAGTCGCTGGAGAAAGTGCAGGCCATCTTCATCTGGCAGCCCCAGGTCGAGAATCATCAGATCGAAGTGGGCAGTGCGCAGCAGCGCGTCCGCCTGAGCGGCAGTCGCGGCATGGGCCACGCCGAAGCCCTGGGCTTGGAGCCCGGCAACGATGCCACTCGCGATGAGCGCATTGTCTTCTGTCAGCAGTACCTGCATGGGAAACTCGTCTTGAATGCACCGGCCAGTATCACGCTTCTCGATTAACGGAGCGTTATCAGAGGGTACGCTGAGTTGCTCGCGTAGCCTCGCATGTCGGTCTTTCTCTGTCGGTCAGTAGTCAGCTCCAAGCCAATTCGTTAACGGCCACTTAATCCCCAGTCGCCATGCTCGCATTGAATTTGCTGATGGGGTGTGTAGTTCATGCGAGCGGTCCTTTTCTCTCTGGCCTGCTGCCTCTGGCTTGTGCATCTGGCGAGTGCTGCGCCGTTCGCGCTTGGTCAGAAGCAGGAGATCTTCTTGCCGGTAGACCAAGCGTTCAGCCTGCGGGTCGAACGCCCAGCCAGCGGCGGGGTTGTGCTGCGCTGGGACATCGCGCCAGGTTATTACCTGTATCAGGAGCGGCTGCGGTTTGGTGGATTGGCAGCAGGTAACGAACCGCAGTTGCCACCGGGAGAGCCCTATCACGACGAGTATTTTGGCGATTCACAGGTCTATCGCAACAGCCTGGAAGTCACCCTAGACGAGCCAGGTCTCGCCACGCTAGAACTGGGATGGCAAGGCTGCGCCGATGCCGGCTTGTGCTATCCGCCGCAGACTCACGCGGTCAATCTGAGCGGGTCTGCAGCGGGACCCTCTGAGCCTGTTCAGGCCGATGATCAGGCACTGGCAAGCAGACTGGCGCAACAGCCGCTTGGCTGGAGTCTGATGATCTTCTTTGGGCTTGGCTTGTTGCTCGCCTTTGCGCCGTGCTCCCTGCCGATGCTGCCAATCCTTGCCGGTATTGTGGTCGGCAGCCGGGCCAGCCCTCGCCGCGGCGTGCTACTCGCCGCTTCCTATGTGGTCAGCATGGCGCTGGTCTACGCCGCGCTGGGCGTCGTGGCTGCGCTTCTCGGTGCGAATCTGCAGGGATGGCTGATGCAGCCCTGGCTGATCGCCAGTTTTGCCGGCCTGTTCGTTCTGCTTTCCTTACCGATGTTTGGTTTCTTCGAGCTGCAGTTGCCGGCTGGTCTGCGTGATCGGCTGGAACAGGCCGGACGCAAGCGACAAGGCGGTAGCCTGGCTGGGGCCAGCGCACTCGGGGTGTTGTCCGGCTTGCTGGTCGGGCCCTGCATGACCGCTCCGCTGGCTGCGGCACTGCTGTATATCGCCCAGAGCGGCAGTGCCGTCAACGGAGGGCTGGTGCTGTTTGCCCTTGGCCTGGGCATCGGAACGCCGTTGGTATTGCTGGTGACGGTCGGCAATCGCTTCCTGCCGAAACCGGGGCCCTGGATGGACCGCGTCAAAACCACGTTTGGTTTCATATTTCTGGTCGCGGCCCTCTATGTGCTCCGCCCGTTGCTGACGGATTCGTGGTGGGTGGGTGTGTGGGGTGCATTCTGGCTGCTGGTTGCCAACGGACTTCTGCAGCTGTCGCGGCAGCTCAAGCAGCATCGGGCGTTGCTCAGCTCCGTTGCAGCGTTATCCGGCGTATGGGGCGTGGCGCTTGTGCTGGGTGCGGCGGGTGGCGCGGAGGATCCGAACCGGCCGCTTGCCGTGTTCACCAGCAGCGTCGCTTCGACAACTGAGATCGGAGGTCTGCAGGGTTTCGTTGGTTTCACCGATCCGGCTGTTCTTGATCGTGAGCTTGCTGCCGCCAAAGCTGCCGGGCAATGGGTACTGATCGACTACTACGCGGACTGGTGTGTGTCGTGCAAGGTCATGGAGAAGGAAGTGTTTGGCAACGGCCAGGTGCAAGCTGCGCTCAAGGGCGTACGCATACTGCGACCGGATGTGACGCAGACCAATTCCGCCAGCCGCGAGCTGCTGGGGCGCTATCAGGTCATGGGGCCGCCGACGCTTTTGCTGATAGGCCCGGACGGGGCCGAGCGCCGTTCGCAACGCATAACCGGTGAGGTCGACGCCGGCCAATTTCTGGGTACGTGGAACGAAACGATGGAGCAAGGCTGATGATGACGATGAACGTTGGGCCGTTTGCGCTGGCCGTTCCCCATGTATTGCTGCTGGCGAGCCTGTGCTTGGCGATGCTGACCGGTTGGTGGGTTGGGCGGCGCAGCGAGCGCAACCCCGAGCAGCAGTTGTTCAGGCTGCTGCTGGTGGCGCTGCTCGTCGCCCGGCTGGCGTTCGTGGTGGTCTACGTCGAGCATTTCCGAGATGAGCCCTGGCGCGTGATCGACATTCGTGACGGCGGGTTCATTGCCTGGCCGGGCGTGCTGGTGGCCGTGCTGCTTGGCGTATGGCTGGCCAGGCGTGAGCTCGGATTGCGCAAACCGCTGGGCGCTGCGGTCGCTGTCGGTGTGCTGAGTTGGGGGTTCGGGACCTTCGCATTGCAGGCCTTCGAGCAGGGCACGCGCCTTCCCGAGATGGGGCTGCGCGACAGTCAAGGTAAACCGGTTGCCCTGCAGGATTTCGTCGGCAAGCCGCTCGTCGTCAATCTGTGGGCCACATGGTGTCCGCCCTGCCGACGGGAGATGCCGGTCCTGGCAGAAGCACAGCGCAACCAGTCCGAGGTGACCTTTCTCTTCGTCAACCAGGGCGAAGGCGAGCGGGTCATCGCGGACTTCCTCAGCGCTGAAGCGCTCGGTTTGGACAACGTGCTGCTAGACACCGGCGGCCGCCTCGGCCAGCACATAGGCTCTTCGGCGCTCCCGACAACGCTTTTCTACGACGCCGACGGGCGCCAGGTTGGCAGCCATCTCGGTGAGCTTTCTCGCGCCAGTTTGGCGCGCGCCCTTGAACAACTGGAGGTAACCACTCAGCCATGAAAAATCTGCGACCGCTTTCTTTGTTCTATTCAACGCTGGCTTTGCTGCCCGCATCCGTGGCGCTGGCACAGGATCTGCCTCCTGCGGTCCAGGCCGTTGAGGCTCGCGGTGCAGAAGTGGTCGGTAGCTTCGACGCGCCGGGCGGATTGAAGGGCTACGCAGCACGCTATAACGGACAGGGCGTCGCGCTTTATCTGACGCCCGACGGTGACCACGTTCTGATCGGCAGCCTGCTCGATGCCAGCGGCGAAGATCTGACGCGGGCTCCCCTTGAAAAACTGGTCTACGAACCTCTCAGCAAAGAAATGTGGCAACGGCTCGAGAGCAGCACCTGGATTCAGGACGGCGCTGTTGAGGCGCCGCGAATCGTCTACCTGTTCTCCGATCCGAACTGCCCCTACTGCAACATGTTCTGGAAGCAGGCCCGGCCTTGGGTCGAGTCCGGCGATGTTCAGCTGCGCCATGTCATGGTCGGCATGCTGCGCCCGGACAGCGCGGGCAAGTCGGCCGCATTGCTGCAGGCTGAGAATCCAGCGGCCGCCTTGAACAGGCACGAAGCAGCAGGAAAGGCGAGCAAACTGGAACCGCTTGAAGAGGTATCGCCTAAGCTGACTAAGAAGCTTGAGGCGAACCTGGCGCTGATGGGGGCGATGGGCGCCTCGGCAACGCCAGCCATTTACTACCTGGACGGCAACGGACGTTTGCAGCAGCAACAAGGTGCGCCGCGTCCCGATTCCCTGGCCAAGATCATGGGGCCGCTGTCACCGAAACGGTAGAAAGGTCAAACAGCACTGCCTGCTGCCAAAACTATAAAAAACAATCTGGAGGCTTTATGAATATCGCTCACTGGCCGCTGACGGGAGTGCTGTTAGCAGCCTTTCTGCCCGCCCATGCCGCCGATTCGACGGTGGTCTATACCAAGGGCGGCTCCAATCCTGCCGCCATGGCTTGCGTCACCTGCCACGGAGTCGAGGGCGAGGGAATGGCGGCAGCTGGCTTTCCCAGGCTTGCCGGGCTCCCGGCTGGTTACATGAGAAAGCAGCTGGCTGATTTCGCTTCTGGCGCGCGCGCCAATCCCGTCATGCAGCCTATTGCTGCTGCCCTGAGTGCCGAGGAAACGGACGCAGTCACGGCGATGCTGGCTGACAAGCCGGGACCGCAGGTGGAGCGGGTCGGCCGTACTGCGGCAGCCGAAGGTCCAGGTGAAACGCTGGCCCTGCGTGGGGCCTGGGAGCGCAACATCCCTGAATGCGTCGCCTGCCACGGCCCCAGCGGAGTGGGTGTCGGCGACGCGTTTCCGCCGCTGGCGGGACAGTCTGCGCAGTACCTGGCCTCGCAGCTGACCGCCTGGCGTCAAGGCACGCGCAAGAACGATCCCAACGATCTGATGGGGCATATCGCCCGTAGCCTGACCGACGACGAGATCAAGGCCGTCTCGGCGTACTTCGCCGGTTTGACCGACCAAGGAGCAGCAAGATGAACACTCAAACCAGCGCCTTGCTGTTGATCGCCCTGGCTGCACCAGCCTATGCCGATGACATCGTGATGGAGGACCAGTCGCAGATTCTCACCGGGGCGGGTGAGACGGCCAGCAGCCGCTACTTTCAGCCCCCCCAGGAGAGCGAACTGCCCGACAATGCTTACGGAAAGCTGGTCCAGGAAGGCCGCGCCATCTTTGTCGATACCAAAAACCGGGCCCCGGAATACGTGGGCAACGGCCTCGCATGCGCGAACTGTCACCTTGAGCAGGGCCGCAAAGCCAACTCCGCTCCGCTGTGGGCGGCATACACTATGTATCCGGCGTACCGGAAGAAGAACAACAAGGTCAACAGCTACGCCGAGCGGCTACAGGGGTGTTTCCAATTCAGCATGAACGGCAAGGCCCCAGAAGCGGACGGACCGGTGATCGCTGCGCTGTCGGCCTATTCCTATTGGCTCGCTACCGGGGCTCCGACCGGCCAGGAACTCCCCGGTCGTGCCTATCCGGAAGTGCCAAAACCTGAAAACGGCTATGACCTGGCCAAGGGCGAGCAGGTCTATGCGGCCCAATGCGCTGTATGTCACGGGCCGAACGGGGAAGGGCAGAGCTCCGGTGACGATTATGTGTTCCCACCCCTTTGGGGCGCTGACTCATTCAACTGGGGGGCAGGCATGCACCGGATTAACACTGCCGCCGCGTTCATCAAGGAGAACATGCCCTTGGGCAAGGGCGGCAGCTTGTCGAATGAGGACGCCTGGCATGTGGCAGCGTTCATGAACAGCCACGAACGGCCCCAGGATCCGCGGCTGATCGACGGTTCGGTCGAAAAGACCCGCGACAAGTACCACGCCAACGATGGCGTGAACCTCTACGGTGAAATCGTCAACGGCACCATGCTGGGCAAGGGCCTCTGAATCGATAGGCGCCATCTCGCAGCGGGCAGGACTGCCCGCTGACGAAAGACTGTGAGCGCAGATGCTTCCCGGAAGAGATGCATTTGCCGCGGTTGTCAGCCTTCTCGCACCGCCTGTCGCTATCAAGCCTAGATGCTTGGCGGCAGCCGGCGGCGCATTTGGCTGGCTGATGTGATCCCCATATGCCGACAAGCCGCGCATCTAGGCGTGGGCGCGACCCACGTGCACGAGTGACGTGAGCCAGCGCCGCTTCGGTGCACCGCACGGTTTAAAGCGATCAAGTCGCTCCGGCTGATCTCTCATGCTGAGATCCAACACCTTCATTCGACATTCGAAGGTGCAGCGAACGGATGTCATTAACCTTGGGGATACACTGCTGGATACACGAAGGGAAGTTAGAGACGTAGACAGGCAAATACAGCCAGAAATAAGGAAGCCCGCACGGGGCGGGCTTCTTGAGGTGTTTCGTAGACTGTCTGAGACAGGTCTAAACAGCTATTTGGTGGGCCGGGGGGATTTGAACCCGATTTTTTGCTTTGCTTTTCCCTGCAACGCTCCGCAATACGGGCCTTCCCGCTCTGTCTCGCCTGCATTACGCTGCGTTAATCAGCAGTGAATTCGACACTTTATCGACACTAAAAGATCATTTCGCGACGGTGATACCACTCCAGCTTCCAAACCATATGTGTGGTTGAGCTTTGGGACTGCACGTATTACACGTAAAGGCTGTTCTCGCCAAACCTTTATCTCAGCTTGACAAGCCGTTCAGTAAATTAAAGACATAATTTCCGATAATTCCAGAAAGAATTGCAAAGAAATACGCCCCCACCATTAAGGGCAGGCTGCGCTTTTCCTTTGCCAACAAGTTTTTTCTCCTTGCCTCATCGACTGCGTTAAGAACGATGAAAGAGTGCGCGGTTTTACGGGTATACTTTAAGCTTAAAAACATAAAAAGCGGAGCAATAAATGTTAGAACAAGTGAGTATATGTTCCTTGTTCTCTCCGCATTGCTGTATAGCATTCTTGCAATTACATCTAGCTTCAATGCAATCACATCTAAAGATGTTGCCTCCGTGGTAACGTTTTTATATTCGGCATATATAGCGGAAACTGTCGCATCTGAATTATTGGTCGTCAAATACAAAGGGTAAATCGCGAAGAGTATAAACATGCCAGCTGCTAGTCCCCAGCGGAAAAGGTTATATATCGCAGCAGTTAGCTCTTTCTCTTTTCTGACTACCTTATTAAGTTGGTTTGATATTAAGCCTTCAACGTCATCACCCCAGGTTCGCTCGGTATGCGATATTTCATACCCGATAAATCTATTTTCAGTTTCGCTTACCACCTGAACGACTATCGAACTGAAAAAGCCTATATCATGCCCGGTAGATTTTTTGTCAGGTTTGGCGCGGGCAACAAATGTCACCTCTTGCTTTTCAGGGTAATTTTTTCCTGGAAATTGAATTAGATAATTCCAATGTAAAGTCACCCCCACTGATAGCTCATTTTTTGTTTCTATATAGCCTTTAAACGCGTCAATGGTAGTAATTGTTCTTTTAAGCCCGCCTTCAAAATAAACGACCGCAACAAAGTCAACTAAACTCGCGGCAGCCTGCTGGCAGATCCTTTGATTTATCAACTCGTGCAAATTAACTAGCCAGGCGTGGTCTATATCAAAGTCAACCGCTAAGGCCCTGTCTATGGATTGCTGTTGCCCCAGAAGGCTCGTTATAAAACTCCCGAGCTCTCTTTTTTTTAACGGCAAATTTATAGAAAACTCATCACTTGCCTCGCCTTCCACGACATGATGGCTCATATATCTCCCTTTGTACTAGCTGCTTAGCGTTAAGTGAAGGTGCAGAATCTTGCGCTGGATCTCAGCTATCAATATGAGGCGAGCCCTACCGAATAATTCTTGGCGCTAAAAACGGGCATACCATCGCCTAGCTACTTTCTGTGTGATTGCTATCCCGCGTTGGGTTGGCTCAAGTTTCGGTTGGCTTCGTCGTAGTCGGGACTTGTTTGTCCAGACTCGGGTGCGATCTGTCCGCTCGCTAGCCAGAGAGCGTATTGCGGGTAGATCTTCACCAGAACGTCTATCTCTTCAGTGCTGATCCGCACTGCGCCTTTGCTAAGGCTCTTCCAGCGATTGTGATCAGTGCCGCTTTCGGTGCTGATCTTCTTGGGGCCATACGTCTTGATCAATAGACGCGCCCTATCGGCGGAGCTTCCCATATAGGTATTAATTTTCTCTTATTCGGGGGCAACTTTTGCCCTGACTGCAGTAGGGGCTATATTTGCTCCGAGGGCAATATTTGCCCCTGCGGATCGTAAATCAATGCTGAATATAGTGGATTAAAGCCGATGGATACGGAAGGTCTTGACCCGCAAAAGCTGCACGGCGCCCCGCCCCTGATGCCGTGGCCGAAGTTCGCTGAGTGGATCGGCATGGGCGATGAACCCATCGTGGTGCGCACCTGGTTGGACCGGGGCTATCTGCCTTCGAAGAAGGTAGGCAAGCGCACGATGGTCAACGTGGCGCTGCTACAGCAGCAGCTTCTCGAACAGGAGTGGACGCTATGAGCAAGGCAGACGACAGCCTCGACCTGTGCAGCCTCAAGACCTTCGCCGAGATGAGCGGGGTATCCGTCGAAGAGGCTGCCGACTGGGCCGCCACCGGCACCATCCCGACCATGCGCCTCGCGGACTTTCGGATGGTCAACCTCGCGCGCCTGCGGGCCGACCTGAAGAAAGGCAAAAAGGAGTTCAAGGAAGGAGACTACAGCCATGCGTAAGCCCGGCATCACCCTGGATACCCAAGCCGCCATGGCCTACATCGGCGAGTCCGTGCTGATGGAGCTGTACATGGACGAAGACGAGCCGCCTTACTGGTGCTGCGTGCATGTCGTTGGCGTGGTGCTGGAGAAGGAAGGCGTCTGGGATTACCCGTACTTCATGACAATGAGCTTCACCAGTGACGGGCGCACGCCGAGCGAAATCCCGTTCATGGACATTCTCACCATCAGGGTGATGCGGCACCGCGACCGGCATGGTTCCGGCAACGTACTGGACCGCATTGCCCTCCCTAATGCCGGGAGGTCAGGGGCCGCGCTCCCGGCTCGTCGGGACAGCTTCACCGTCCCGTCGAACGGAAGCACGGGCGCAGCGCACCCTTGACCCTGCACGACTATGAAAAGCCTATCGCTGGGAGTGTGGGGTAGCTTCTTCACCCCACGCTCCCGAGCCCTCGGCGGCAAGAGCGGGATGACAAGGGCCGCGCCCTTGGTGTTATTCGTCCTCGCGCGCCGCACCGATCTCAAACTTCCGCACCTTCTCGCGCTGGCCAGCCTCGCGCTCTACCTCGCCTGGGGCAGCACGCCGCCGCCTGATCGTCCCCTGATGACCTTCGTCCAGGAACAAACCTGTCCTGAAGATCCGACCGCTTTATTCATCGACCCGGTAACCCGTATCGATAGCCCTTGCTGCGCGCTGGCCGAGCACTCTCACACGTGCCGAGGGACGAGGCGCGTGAGCGAGCGCAGCCAGCGCGCGCCTCCGCGCTGACGTCCCTGTAGCACGTCAGATAAATACAGATTAACTACCGCATTAGTCAGCATTAGGAAGTGAACCAAATGAGCAAACCAAAGGATTTTCTCCGCCTAGACATGCTTGCCCGCGAAGATCGCAACGGGCGTCTGTTCGTCGATCCAGGTACGGCTGCATTCGTGGATCTGTCCAAGGTCCGGTTGCTGCGTTGCGGCGTGGATACGGTCCGCCAGCTGTACCGCGGATTGATCCGGCCCGAAATCATGGCGCTATTCGAAAAGCCGGGCGCGATGGTCGAGTTTGCCGGGGAGATCTGGCACGCCGGGCGTGTGGGGCGGGACTCGGGCTACCAGTACAAACTCCAGAACGCTGACCTTGGGTTCATCCTGCTCATCAAGAACTTCAACGCCAAGCTGGAGCAGATCGGCCCGCACCTGAAAATCGAGGTGTCACCGCACGCGATCGACGCGCTGTCGCCGCAACGGCTCCAGGAACGCATGGATTATTACGCTGCCGCCGTGATGACCCACCTGGAGCGCAACCAGTGTGCCGTGCACCTCGCGTTGGACCTACAAGGCTGGACGCCTCCCGCTGACCTGACCGCCCGCATGCACTGCCGCGCACGTGCCAACCGCGATATCTCAGGCATCAAGGAGATTCAGTGGACCATGGAAGCCGCCACCTACGGTAAAGGCCAATCCTTCCTGTTCGGCTCAGCCGGTGGCGTACAGCTCGGGATCTACAACAAGACGCTGCAAGCCCGCGCCCATGACAAGTTCGACTATTGGGAAAGCGTCTGGCGTCGCCGTGATTCGTTCGACGTGAAAGACCCGGAGAATTACAACCCGGCCCAGGACGTTTGGCGCGTCGAGCTGCGCTATCACCACTCCGTCATCCAGCAATTCGCCAGCGGCTCGGTGGACGTGAAGACCGGCCAAGCCATCGATACGGACTCCTTCGCTGCGTTCTCGGCCCACCTGGAAGGCCTGTGGCGCTACGGTATGAGCCAGTTCAAGCTGCTCGCTCGCCCTGGCTACTTTGAACCCATCTGGACGCTGTTGCGTGAAGACGCACGGGTTGATCTGCCGGTTGATTCCCTGGTCGATGAGACGGAGTACAAACGCTACTACAAGACGAGCCGGGGCTTCTCAGGCAAGAACGTGGAACTGTTCCTGGGAAACTTCGTAAGCCTGCTGGCAAGGGAGCGAGTGGGCGCTAACAAAGCATTCGAGACCCTAAAACAGTGGGATTGCTGGCCGGTCATCCGTGATCACTACGCCGCCAAGGAGATGAGCGAGCGGGATCTGTACAAGCACATCAAAAACCTGCTCGAGGAGCGGCATGTGAGGTGGGGTAGGGCGGTCTGATGTTTGTTTGCCAGACACACAAACAAGCCAAACAGGCTGACGTAACTGCTCCCGGCCAAGGCGACGATGCACATGGCCATTGAACAACTGCCTGACGGACGCTGGAAGGTCGATGTCGAGCCGGTGAAAGGCAAGCGATTCCGCAAGACGGTCAAGACCAAGGCCGAAGCCCTGCGGTTCGAAGCAACGTGCCGGAGCAAAGTGATCGACAAGCCCGACTGGTCACCCAAGCCCAGGGATCGTCGGCGATTATTCGACCTGATTGGACGCTGGCGGCTGCTGCATGGGCATGCACTGAGCGATATCTACCGGACCGAACTGGTCCTCAACCGTATGGCTCGGGAGATGGGCAACCCGGTGGCAAGCCAGCTGACAGGAGCGACTTATACGGCCTATCGCGCCGGTCGACTGTTATCAGGCACAAGCGGGAAGACCGTGAACAACCAGCTGGGCTACCTCTGTTCGGTATTCAACGTGCTCCGCCAGTTAGGCGAAATCGACTACGAGAACCCGCTGGCCTCGGTCAAGCCGCTCAAGCTCCAGGAACGCGAACTCACGTATCTGAGTGATGCCCATATCGACCGGCTGTTTCGCGCCATCCAGGAGCATTGCCGGACGCCTCACACGTACATGGTGGCGATGATCTGCCTGGCTACTGGATGCCGCTGGGGAGAAGCTCAAGCGCTCAGACCGGAACGAGTCCGAGACGGCCACGTCCTGTTTGTGAACACCAAGGGTAAGCGTCGACGCTCCGTGCCGATCGATCAGGCGTTGCATGACCGTATCCACCAGCACTACCAGGAACACGGCCTGTTTACCAACTGCCGCGACAGCTTCGACTACGCCGTCAGCATGTCAGGGCTCACGTTACCGGCTGGGCAGAAAACGCATGTGCTGCGGCACACCTTCGCGTCCCATTTCATGATGAACGGCGGCAACATCCTGACCCTGCAGAAAGTCCTGGGCCATGCCTCGCTGAACATGACCATGCGCTACGCGCACCTGGCCCCAGACTACCTGAAGGATGTAATCACGCTCGGACCCATTCGGGGTTTTCGACACTTCTTCGACACCCAAGCCGAAGCCGCTCCGGTCGAGTAGCTGGAGGCCGCGTAGTTAGGGGCTTTCAGAGCGGGATATGGCGGAAGGCAGTGGGAGTCGAACCCACCCAGGGACGGCTGCCGCCCCCAACCGGGTTTGAAGCCCGGCCGCACCACCGGGTGCGATTGCCTTCCAAGATGACGTTGACCTGTTGGTCACAAAAC
>Ga0208814_1000688_pt1 | contig 18640 bp, 24 predicted proteins | sample MalvirAntarct_55_FD_184253 | JGI IMG/M metagenome (GOLD analysis project Ga0208814, IMG submission 184253) | Marine viral communities from the Global Malaspina Expedition - Malaspina viral metaG Antarct_55 (SPAdes) (version 2) | ecosystem: Environmental > Aquatic > Marine > Oceanic | place...
ATTACTAAGTCTTCTCCACTAATCATTTCAGCAGTAGCGTTGACAATTGCAGCCGTTATTGAACTAGAATAGTAAAGGTCAATTAAGAACTGTGGGTAGAGGTTTCGCCATTCGCCATTAGCGTCTCCGTACTCAATCCAATCCTTTCCTCTAACCTCTTGTACTAGAGGAGCTGTTGAGGTGCTTAAATCAATGCTTATAACTTTATCCATTTTATTCTATTATTAATTCATCAGGGTCTACATCTGTACCTTCAGCGTTCTTCTCCCAACCCAAGAACGAATGTACACAATCTACAGGAAATAACTCATTAATTCCAAAGTCAAATTCTTCAGTAGTCATTAGGTCGTAAAATACTCCCGTGTAATAAACAGGAGGTGTTATCTCTTTACCATCAGGGTCGTATGTTGCAGGTATCTCTACAATCTGCCCTATATAGACTATAGCTTGAGTACCATTTCTGTACACTTCTTGAGTAACACCTTCTTCAGTTACTACTTCATAAGTACCTTTAGCAAGTAAGTCAGCATCTCCTTCTGCTTTGTCTGTGTATTGTAATTTATATATATTCATATTATTCAGTCAAAGAAGTTAATTGAGTATCTGTTAAAGCTGTCTTGTATACTTGTAGTTGTTTTACTTTACTATTAGAACCACCTCCACCAAGTGAGGGAAAGCTAAATTCAATTTGATTTAAAACATTAGAACCAAATACCGTAGAACTTGAATCTGTTAAAACTTCTATTCCATTAATCCAAAAGGCATAATCACCACTTTTCCATTTAAAAGCATACTTATTGAAGGCAGTTGTATCTGCTATTTCTTTCTGCAAAGTGTTTATAGTATTACCTTCAACTGCCGTTCTCATTAATACCGTATTTGATGTGCTAACAAATCTGAAATAAATATAATTGCTAGTTGTACCATCACTTACTGAAAAATATCTATTTGTTCCGTCATCTGATAAGGCAGCCACTTCTAAAAACAAAACCCCCTCTGTACTATTAATCAAACTACCTATACCATCTCTTGTGAATTGGTCTTGGTTTCTTGTAACTGCACTTCCTGATGTTGGTATGTATGATGTTGCGTAAGAGCCTTGTTCAAGTTGATGACCCCAATATGCTACTGATGAATTACCTACCTCTATAACATTTCCAAAATAAAATCTTAATATAGAACTTAAAGAACCATCTGTAATACTTACAGTTGCAGAAAATCTGTCATAACCATTTATACTACTTGCAATTTCTGTAGTTACCCCTACTTGAGTACAATTTACAAGTATTTTTATATCTAAATCCCCCGTAACAACAGAACCCGTAGGAGTGCTAAATCTCTTTCTATACCAACTATATGTAAGTACATCTCCACTTGAATAGGTACCACCCGTTAATGTATATTGATATCTATTTGAAGCATCTCCCGGTACAGGTCTTATAGCAGTATTCTCTCCATCAGGAGCAATAGCTGATATTTCTGAAGTAGGAGTAGAACCATAAGTTCCACTTGCTGATGTTGTATCTAAATTAGTCCTCATAGGCTCTGCTAATATATGTGGACAACCTCCTCCTGAGTAGTCTATACGAGGTACATTATCTCTTGTAACTTCTTTTACTGATACGTTGTCTATTTCAAAGATTGCGTTTGTTGTATTACAAGCAAATTGAATGCTTACATCTCCATCTGCGGTTGTAAATTCTATTGTTTCTGTTACAGAAGCACCCCCTATAACTAAAGCATCTCCTGTATATATTATTGTTTGACTACCCCCTCCTGAATTTGAAGTTAGCACTACAAAATTACCATTTGAATCTGCTGATATTAGTTTTAATGTTGCTGTTAAAGTATAAGTTTTACCTAAAATTAAACCAATATCTTGAAAAAGCCCTGAGTTTGCATTTCCTGTGGAGTTATCTATTCTTGCACTTCCTAAAACCCAAGAAGATGTAGAGGACTTATTACTCCACCCACTTAAATCAGTAGCAAACTCTCCATTAGTAACCTCCTCACTTCCTATAATCTCAGCATAATTAACTAATCCTGCTTCATCTACTCTTGTAGCAGCAGTATTTCTTGTAACATCCATATCAGCTGCTGTGTATTCTTTTACTGATACATTAGATATACTAGCATTTAAAGAATGTCCACTATTGCCTGTACCCATTTGCAAGTAACCTGTAGTGGTAGATGTTATTGTAAAGTATTCAGTATATGTACCACTTGCACTTATAATTACATTGTTACTTATTGCAGAAGCAGCACCATTTGCACTAAGAGCAAATAAAACACGTAAATCATCTCCACTATTTTTAGTATAATCAAAAGTAACTTTATAAATTTCTCCTAATGTTACGCTTATACCATTAGAAGCAGCACCTGCAAAAGCAGAAGATACTATAGCACTTGTAATATTATTACCTGAGGTTGCGAAAGTTGTAAAAGGATAAGTAGTACCATTAGTAAAACTTATTACTTCTTCAACACCCTCACTAGGTACAGGTACAACTGCATACAATTCTCCTGCCTTATATCCATTAGGAGTTACTACAATACTTACATCATCTAATAAACTCATGCTATATTACTTAATATTAATAACTGTGCATTTAAACAAGCCTTAGCCTCAAACACTCCACCATCAGCAATAACCCTAGCCTTAAAAACATTGACTTGCTTTTGTACAGGTGTTAATCCTCCCTTGTTACTAGAAGGTAATGACATTCCTAGAGCTAACTTCATTATATTGCTTGGTCGTAGTAACAGATAGCTAATCCACTCGTTAAAGTTATAGCTGAAACTGCAAGAAATAAAGTAGTTCCTGCTGCGATAGTCGTATGAAGACTAGCTGCTGCACTTCCTGTTCCTGTTTGAATATTAGCAGCAGTTATAGATGCTATAACACTTTCTGTTACAAAGTAAACTGCATAATAATCCTTACCTGTCATAGCTGTAGTAGTAATTACATCACATCTATTTTTTCCTAATTGCTCTGTTAAAAGCTGTTGTACGTTTTCTATTGCCATAATTTTATTTTATTGTCCGTAATATATATAGTTAGTTCCTGAAGGTTCAGGATGTTGAGTGTATTGTACTTGTTCTGTTCCGTCTTTTTCTGCTAAATAAAGTTTTCCTTTTGTTACTAAGCCTTGAACTACTCCAATGTCATCTCCAATAGGAGTTATAACATCTGTTTCTGTAGAAGGAGCGTTATCAGAATTAACTACTACTACTCCTATCCAACTTACTTCATAGACTTCATACTTCCAATATCCAGCAGGTAATAAATTAACCTGTCCTGCGAATAAATCAACTATAGCTGCATCTGCCTCATAAGTGAAAGTCATTTCAGTAAATCTATTATTAATCGTTTCAGCAGGATAAACGTAGTCTATACTTCCATCCATATCATTAATAAGCTTTACTAAGAACCTTATATTTCTTTCAAGTACAGATGTATTAATACGATTATCTTCAGTAGATAAGTATGCTTTAAAGTTTGATTCTGTGTAGGCTTGTATCATATCTACTATATAATAGAAAAAGTCAGTTTTTATTTGGAAAAGAAAAAGGGTAACAATTAAGCTACCCTTTTAAGATTATAAGAAAACAGATAAGAAATTTAAGATGTAACTATATCTCCAAAATTAAACCCAGCATTTGTGAAAGGTCCTGTTGCTATTGGATAGTCTGCTACCATTGGAAAAGGAGAAGCCTCCATTCCGTCAAAAGTAAGAGTATATCCTCCTCTATCTCCCCAAGCTGCTCCTGAGTCCATAGTACCTGCATTAAGTTCCATTCCATTAGTAACTCCTAAAGCAACAATAACATCTGTTTTTGTTGGTAAAGTTGCGTTTAATTGAGCAAAGCATACAAGTTTTGTAGCTCCTAAAAGTTTGATTTGGTTTTGGTCTTCTTTTGTAAGTCTGTTAAGAATAACGCTTAAAGAAGGCGTATAGTAAATAGTTCCGTTCTCACGACTTCCTACAATTGTATCTGTAAGACTAGCAACACCTAAAGGCATTGTGTATCTATATAAGTCATTTGTACCCATTTCTAAGTCAGTAACTACTCCATCTGTAACAGGAAGTCCTGTTGTTTCTATTGGTGCTGTAAATTGGTCGTAAACTCCGAAATAAACATACTTTATTCCTCCACTGATTCTATTACAGTCGAGCCCTCTACCTTTTGATAATAGTCCACAAGCCATATTTTTTGTTTTTTTAGGTTAAGGGAGGAGAGGTTTTACCCCCTCCTTCCGTATTATTTATTTAATTATGACTGTCTTACGATATCAGCTCCAGTACCAGTTTGTACTCCTGCTGAGTAACGAGCAACCATTCTAATATTATCAGAACCATCTAAAGTAGCCATATCCATTAAGTTAATTCTTGTAGCATCACTTAAAAGGTCAGTTCCAAAGAATAAGTTAGATTTTTGAGCTATTACTAATTCGTTTTCTAACATTCCGTTACAAACTGCGATTTTGTACCCTTCAAACATTGGTACGTAATCTCCATTCATATTGTAAGCATTTACATATCCTAAAGTAGATACTGCTGAAATGTAGTATTGGTAAGTTCTTTGACTCATATAGATATGTAAGTCTTCTTTACCTAAAGTAGTTGTAGGGATAGATGCTACAGCTCCTTGAAGCTCTGCTATGATAGTTCCTGCATTATATGCTCCTGCTGCTGCATCTTGTACAACTGTTGCATCAACACCAGGTAATAAAAGTCCAGTTCCTGCTCCTAAGAATCCATTAAATTGACCTGCAACAGCAGTTCCTGCCCAAATAGAGTTTTCAGTTGCTTGTGCTATGATTTCTCCCATATAAGAGATAACGTAATCATCAAAAGATGCAGGTGGTGGTGCGCCTGCTCCTGCTCTCATTTGTAAAGCTTCCCAAGAAGAAAGTAAAGTTTCTTTACAAATATCCATATTTACTTGTAAGTTTTTAGGCTCTAATACTTTTTCAGTTAAAGCTAAAGTTCCTGCTGCTGTAAAGTCGCAAGTTGCGTCTACTACAGAATTTACTGTTTGATTAAGAGCTTGGATGTTACTCTTAAATTTAATGTTTTCTATCATTGTTAGATAGTCTAACGAGTTTGATGCTTTTAAAGCTGCTGAGATGTAGAATCCTGCTGCCTTACCTGCAAAGTTTGAAGCTACTGTAATTGCCATAATTTTGTTTTTTTTAGTTTATATTATTAGTTATGTAAGTTGTATAAGAACTTTTCTTGTTTTGTCATTCTTCTAAAATCTTGTGCAGTTGGTGTTGCTCTTTCTGAACTAAATTTATTTGTGTCTAAAGGTGCTGATGCAGGTGCTTCTGCTAACTCAGTCTTTAGTCTTTCGTTTTCTGCTTTTAATTCTGCGAACTCAACTACTTCTGTAGTCTTAATAGATTTTGGATTAGTAGAAGGTGCAACAACTTCTTCAGCCATTTCTTCAACCTCATCATCTCCTCCGTCTTTATCTTTCTTTAGACTTGCAACTGCGTCTTCTAAGTTTTGGATTCTTTTCTCCATACCTTCCCAATCCTCAACTACTGCTAAGTCTTCAGTCATTTCTTCTTCAACTACTTCTTCTTCAGTTTCGCTTTCAATAACTTCAGCAACGATACCTTCTTCCTCTACTCTGAAAGTTACGCCTGTATCAGTCTTGTAAGTTCCAACAGGTAATAAAATTGTCGTTCCATCTTCAGTTAAAACAGAAATATCAACTCCTGCTTCTAATTCTTCAGCTGTTGAAACGAAAATAGTTCCGTCTTCTGATTTAGCTTGATAAGCCATTGTTACATCTTCGCCTTTATCAAGACCAAGTGCTACCAATATTTGATTTTTTAAATCCATAATTTTGTTTTAAGTTCTGTTATATAATAGAATAGTTATTGTTCTGTTTGATTTTATTTTAAAGAATTACGAATTAAGTTGAATAAATCCGACATATCCATATCTATATCTTGTGCTGTTTTATACTGAGGAATACTTGAAGGTTTTATTCCTAATTCTTTTGCTTGTTTAAATATTTCTGTTTTAACAGGTCTGAATTTTTTAATTAATTTTTCAGCAGTTCCATTTAAAGATTTTACTTCTTTTTTTAAACCTATAAATTGTTTTATGACTTTGTTGTTTTTAGAAATAAATGCTTGTACTTGTTTATTTAATTTTCCTAAATCATCTATAGTTCCCAATTCAATCTTCTCAGCTTTAAATTCAGTTTTAGATTCTTTTACTAGCTCGTTTAAAGCACTTAGTATTTGTTCTGTTGTCGGTTTTGTTTTTTGCATTTGTTCAAATTTATTAGTAAAGTAGCCTTCTATTGAAAGACCTTTTAATTCTCCTGCTTTTATCTTTTCCCAAAGTTCGTCATTCTCAATCTTCATTTTAACGAACCAAGTACCGTTAGGTAAGTCATAGCCGTATAACTTAGACTTATCACTATCTCCTTCCTTAATCCAAGATTCAACTGTTAGAACGCCTGAAACTCTATCTTGATGTTGATACGTTGCTTTGTGATGATTGTTATGTTTTAAATAAAGCTCAGATGCTTTCCTAACTGTATCAGGACTAAAGTAAACATAGTAATCTGAGTCTGTATTAGGGTCGTGTCTGAATATTTGCTTATTAGGAATCAAAGCAGGACTAACTAGCATTCTTTTTTCTTCATCTACCTTTGCAAATGTTAAGTTGTTCTTTTCTTTACCAAAGAATACAAAGTCTTGCTCTATTGCAGGACTCGTTACTAGACTGATAGCGTCTATTGCAAGTTCTTGACTATCGTCTGCAATTACTAATTCTACTATTTTAGTTTCTTTCATATCTTCATAATAGTCTTTATTGTCAGCTTCACATTCAGCAACTGAGTCATATTTACAAGAGCCAGTCTTTCCCCATTTATATTTTCCGTTTTCACATTTTTCGCAAGGCATAGTATATAATAGATTTTAAGTTAGTTTATTTGATTTTAGATTGTTGCTCTTCTTCTAATATTTGCTAATTGGTTTTGACTGTTTGTCATTTCATCAGTTAAGACGTAAGCTTGTAATGGCTCAGGTGCTACTCCTCCACTAATATCAAAAGCTCCTGACATCATTTGTGGTGCAGGTGTACTTATATTAGGTGCTGAAATATTACCTCCTCCTCCTCCCCCTCCACTACTATTTGCTCCTCTTATTGCTGCTATATTCTTTAATCCCATTGCTACGGCTGCTGCTGCTGCAATACCTCCTAATGCAGGTCCTATAACAGGAATACCTGCTAAAGACTTATAAGATGCTTGTGCTGATTGGAATGTATCAATAGTTGTAGCTGTTATAGCTAAAGCTTTTCCTGTTTCAGTTTCTTCTCCTGCTATTTTAGTTAAATCATTTAAAGTATTTTTAGCTAAATTCAATCTTTCATTATCAGTCATAGCATCCCACTCAATACGCTTTTCTGAAAGTTCTTGTAAAGATAATTCTATTGTCTTTTTCTTTTCAAAATTAATATCTTCTGCTTTAGCTAATTTGTCAATAAGTTCTATTCTTTTATCAACTAATTTTTCTATCCCTTCGAATCTTTCAATTTCTGCTGCTTTTATTTCTTCTAATTTAGATAGTTCTTCATTTCTTAATCCATTTAAAAAGTTCTGTAAACTAATCTGCCTACCTGCACTTTCTTGCCTTACATTTGCTAAGTTAATTTCAAGGTCTGCTAAAGCATCTAAATCTTCTGCCATAGGTACAATTGTAGACTGTCTTTCTTTTTCTATCCTAACAGCTTCTTCTGCTAGTTCTATTCTTTTAGATTCTAATTCTGTTTCTTTATTAAAAGCTTTTGTTGCCGCTTCTTCTCTTTCTGCATAAGTCTTTGTTATGTCTTCAGCTATTAACTTTTGTTGTTCTATAAAAGCTATGCTTTGAGCAACTTCTACATTTAAGTTTCTTTGCTCATCTGTTAGGTTTTGTAAAGCTTGTTTTAAAGCAATTGCTTGTCTAGTGTCATTTGCTATTTCAGTTCCAATGCCTGAGAAAGCTCCTTTTACATCCCCTAATGCACCTTTTACATCTCCTTTAAATAATTTAACAATAGCACCTCCAAACTTAGCAACTCGGTCAGTTATTACATTAATAGCAGCACCAATTCCTGCAAATGCAACTTCTAACAATTCAGCTCCTTTTTTAGTCTTAGTAAAGAAAGCAACTAATGAACCAATAAGAACTACAAAAGCACCTATTCCTGTTGAAATTAAACCTGATTTAATAGAACCAAACATACCTTTTGCCGTTACTGCTGCTGAAGCAAATCCTTTTTTAACTCCATTTAAGGAAACACCCATAATCTGAAATTCTCCTGCTGCATTTGAAGCTTCATTAGTTAGCTCCTTAGTATCTTTTGCAACCTCGCCAATATTTGACTTAACCTCCATTTCTAATACTTCCTTTGCCATAGTTTTATTTTTATATTGCTATATTTGTTGCTAGTTCGTGTAAGTAAGCCGTTGCTGACCATAAGTTATTTACGGCTGCTGCTCCTGTTACTTGTATTGTTACGCTTGGAATACTTGCTGTAGTACTATCTACTATTGTCATTGCACCTACAGAGCCATCATTAGCTAAAGTAGTTGTTGAATAGCTGTAAATTGTTATAGTACCTGAATTATCACACCTTACTGCTCCCCTATGTACTTGATAACTGAAATTAGTTAAAGTTCCTGCCGTTCCTCCTGTTTCTAATTTTGTTAAGTATATCTCAAAACCTAATATGGAATTTCTTTGTAATGTAATATACTGTCCTACTATGTCCTGTACATTAAGCTTATTAGGTGTTTCATCTGTAGTCTTTCCGCTAAGTTGTATTTTAGAACTCTGAGTGTAACCTGCTCCTATGTTGTATGAGCCACCACCTAAGACATCTTCTCCTTGTCTAATAGCTTTACCCATTACACCTGAAACTTTAGCATTATTTATCCCATTGGATATTTCATTATCACTTCCTGAAATAATGTTATTCCTTGAAAAGCCTTTTACAGTATTACCTTCTCCCATTATCAGGGTATTGTTAGTTCCTGTTTCTGTAGAGTTTTGTGAACCTTGAATACTATTGTTTATGTTTGAAAAAGCAATATTCAAATTTGTATTATACCTAAAAGTAGAACAAGTACCTGAAGCTTGGTCGTAAGTGTAACCATAAGCTTGACATTGAGCTTGATTTGGAGTTATTTCGTTTGTTCCGTCTGTAAATGTAACAACTCCAATAGCTGATATTGACAAAGGTTTAACTATAAATCCTGATATAAAAGGTATTGCCATTATGGTATAAGTATAAATTCTACTGTTGCTAAATCGTTTGGTTTGTAGTCTATTCTATTCACTCTAAAGGTTCTATTCTTAATCATTACAGTATCATTGAACTTGAATGTATTTATGTCAGCAGGACTAAGATTTACCTTCATAGTCATAGTCCTAGTATTAGGATTATAAAGTTGTGCATAGTAAGGTAGCCAATAAGTGTTAAATAAGTTATTTGCTGTTGGATTACCTACTCCTGTCAATAATTGACATTCTCCGAAATGAAAATCACTTGTGTCTGTAATTGCAGGAGGTACTGTTGTTATAGTTGGTATGTCAGACAAATGACTAAACTGTAAAAAGTTAAGTTGGTCTTCACTAGCAAAATTATTTTGAGCAGGAATAAAATAAGAAGCTCCTGTTGATTTTATCCCATTATTATACATAATACGAGGACTATTATCAAAACCTTCTGATGCTTTACTTTCAGGATTATAAGCATATATAGCAGGAGTTATAAATTGTGATAAATAATCCTCTAAAGGTTTGACTACTGTAGCTGCAAAAGGTTCTGCAATTACCTCATCTAATCCTTCTAAGATATTAAATTCATTTCCTGCATTATATTTCTTACTTCCGTATAAATGACCACCTACTTGGTCTCTATATTGTGTGAATGCTGCATCATCATCATCTTCTACAAACTTAAAAATAGTTCTTTTATTCAAATCTGCTAAAGGTGTCAGCTTCATCTCTGAAACATCTATCTTTTCAGTCCAATTTAACTGAACGCTATTAGGATTTGTTATAAATATATCAGAGTAAGGTTCTATGAAAATATTGTTAGGATTATCTTCATCAGGAATGGTTACTAAATTGAACATAGTCATCAATCCCTTTAAAAACTCCCATTGTCCTGTTTCTCCTCTTAGTGTTTGTAGGAAAGTTTGTGAAGTAACAGCAGAAATACTTTTAATAAAATTAACTGTTGAAAGAAATGATGAATACTGAAAAGCGGCTGTCCCATCAGAACGAAACTGTGCTTCTAAAGTATCTCCTATCTGCATTACTACAGTAAATGAACCTAAATAAGTAATAAAACCTGAAGCTGTAGTAGGATTTGATACAGCATCAATTGCAGGGTAAGGAACTCCTGCTGAATTAGTGTGTAACCATTGGAAATATATATTATTAGAACCTGGATTACAAGTATATTCATAGCTTATTGCATAAGTTTCATTAGTTTGTGTTGCTGTTAATATGTTTGTAGATTGGTCATAATTTGGTGGAGTAACATTAAAATTGTTTTGATAATTTCCTAGCTGCAAATTAGCAAAGGTGGAAGTTGCAAAAGGTAATAAATAGACTGTGGCAGCGAAAGGTGCTTGTCCTACATAAGTAGAACCACTAACATTTGAAGGAGTATTATCAGCACCCCAATTAAAGTCCATATATAACTTATCAAAATCAAAAGCTCCACCTCCTGCAATAGTAGTATTAAAGAAATTAGAAGTGAAAGTAAATGGACTTGCTTGAAATATCCTATCTATTAAATACTTTACACTAATGAAAGGTCTAAAGGCTGTTTCTAAAGAATTTAGTATAGGATTAGGGTCTACTCCTGTTACTCTATATTGGTTATTCCAATTTACAAATGGGTATTTTAAAGTATTAAAATTCGTTCTATAAGTTGATGTACTTGGGTTAGTCCAAGTAATAGGTGTAAGCTGTCCTACCGTTACACCATCATTCCAACTATTTTTAATTTCCTCAATATTATAATTATGTGACAATTCTGTAAAGTCTAAATCTCTAAATTCTAAGTCTTTCAGAAAGTCAGCTAAAGCTATTACTTCTGAATAAAGGTTCACATTGTAACTTATCTCTCCGTCTTTATCTGTTACATCTAAGAGCCTTAAATAACCTTCAAATAGAATAAAACCATCTTGTTTTAAAACGCATTGAGTCTTCTTATATACGTTAAATATAACACCATCATCTGACCTTGTTACTTCGAATACTTGGTCAAATATTCTATTGTTTCTTTTTGTTGCAGGTAGATTAAAAGCTTTAGAATATGACTGCACTTTTTCAGCTACATTTTTAAAATCATCAACGCTTAATGATAAAGGTAAATCTTCATCTTCATAAAGGTCTAAAATTACTTGACCATTGTCTATAATGTTTGGGTCTGTTGAAGGTATTTGTCCTATTATAGGTTGTGCAGATATATTTAAAATGTTAAGGTCTAAAGCTGACGCATTAGAATAACTTATCATAATATTTATATTAGTTGCAAATGGTAATCCAAAGAATAGAAAAGTAATTTGAGTAGTATTAGAAGTATAATTTACACTAGCTCCATTCGGAATTGCACCTAAATAAGCTCCTACATTTATTGTACCTCCTAATACAGCTTGAACATCAATAGTTACCAAATAAAATGCGCCTTGTATAATGTTAGTCATTGCCTGATATACTCCTGTAATTTCACTAGAACCTCCTTCTAAAACTAACTTGTTTGATGAGGAAGTAGGAAAAGCAAGAGAGCCTTTTCTAAACCTGTACCAAGTATTAATTATATTCGGAGGTGCATTTGTTAAAGTATCTACATAAGGAGTAGCTGAAGTAGTTGTGTACGTTGGAGAATTATCTATATTAACAAAATTAATTCCATTAACTATTACTTCAGTAGGAGAACTTGATAAAGTGTTAAATTGTCCTTCATAACTTTGTGGATGTAGTATAAGTTGAACGCTCATTATACAGATTGGGTTCTTAGTGTCTTACTCTTTTCAACTTCAAAAGTGTATTGGATTAGTTTATCGTTAGCTACAGTCTTTCTAGTAAAGTTAGAAGTTGTAAGTCTTGCAGGGGTTACATAGGTATTAAGTGAAGAAAAAGTAGGGTCTTGTTGGAATCCTTCAAGTATATAAACTTCAGGACTATTTATAAGTTCTTCAAACCACTCAGATTCAGTTTCATTCACAAAGTCTGTATTCATACTTATCTTTTCCATTGCATTGACTCTAAAGGCTTTCTTTCCTCCTTTGTAACCACTAGGAATGTATATACTTTCATTCCAAGTTCCTGCAAGTTGTTGGTATGTACTTCCCTTAGTTGAGATAGACTTTGTAGACTTCATAGTAAACGTGTAGTAATCCCAAACCCCCCATTGATTCAGCCAAGTAAGTCTAATAGGCTCGTAGCCCTTAAGCGTTGGGCATAGTAAATATATTCTTAATCTATCAGTTATTCTATTTCCTGCTGCATTTTCTGCATATACTTCATAATAAGCAAGTGTACCTAATGCAAGTACAGCTGTAAAATTAGTACTCCAATTCCTAAGATTGGCAGGATAACAACCAAAATGAATTAATTGATTTTTAGTTGCAGTTGTGAATGTTGTATAACCTCCGTTTGCAATAGTATTAGGTATGTCATCTTCACTTCCTATTTCTGTTCCTGAACTATCATAATATTTTACTTTCATTCTATTTAGTATGCCATCTGTACCTGTTTCTGTTGAAATGAATGATATTGTTCCGTAGTCTTTGTCATTTGCATATTGAGTAAGAGGAGCATTTGTTAAATATTTTCCAACAATATCTCCTGGAGATACAAATTCATCCAAGTTAAATATACTTGTATTAAACCCAAAGTTTCCATCTACATCTCTAATTAATAAATCAGTATGTTTTAAATAACCATTAAATAAAGTAAATTGACTTGAGTCTGCTGAAGCACCTATAATTGCTGAAGTACCTGTAGCAGTTGTAGAGCCTTGAACTTTAAATCTTATCTTTAAGTATCTTACTACATTATCATTAAGAGAATACTTATCTACCAAATGTAAAGGGTGCGTTTTAATAGCTGTAGTTGCTGTAGTTTTATAGGAACTCCCTAAAGCTGCTAAGTTATCAGGATTCACAAAACTTTCTACTATTGGTCTGAAATCAAACATACCTGCTCCTGCATTGTTAGGTGTAGTTTTAAAAGTTCCTACTATAGCTGTTGAAGTAGCTAAGTTTATGTCTATTGTATCTACATATACTTGAGCAACATACTTAACATTAAAGAATGCACTTACTGTAGCTGCATCTAAGACTGTAAAGATTACATCCTGACCAACTGTGTTTAGGGTGTATAAAGGTTCTTGTTCTATTGTTAATGCCATTATTTTACTGTTGTTATACTATTAATTATATCTTCTTTTACACTTCCTAGTAAGTCTTTACCGAACTCTTTTAATCCAAGACCTAAAGGCTTTTGAAAGAAACTTATTCCTTGTATTCCAAAACGTCCTATTTTTCTAGCTATTAAGAATGTTATTGTCTTACGCTTTAAAAACTTACCACTTGCATCTCTTGGTGCTATTCCTTTTCTTACTACCCACTTGTCTAAAGCTTTACTTGGTGGCTGTGAATGACCTTTAGAATTCTTATATCCATAAGGAGTTGTAATAACTTTACCTTTATAATCTTTAAAGGTTCTCTTTTGTTTTGTTCCTGAAACTCCTTTATCTACATACTGACCATAGCTAGACATAAAGAACTGAACTGTAAAACCATCTGAATCTTCAATCACTTTAAAAGTAATAGACTCCTCTAGCTTACCACCTTTCCCTGCCCTCTGTAAGTTTCCCTTAGACCTATTGACAACTTGCTTACCAAAGCTAGTTAAGTACCTTTCTATGTTTTCAGTCTTCATAAATCAAATGTTATTTTCCATCCTTTCCATCCTATTTGTATTGTTAATCTTCCTATCTTCCATTTCATTAATAACCTGCACCTTCTGATGTTACAGGAATATCGCAAGTGCTAAAGTCATTCTGAACTAAGACTCCAATATTAAATACAAACCCACATAATAAATTATCAAATCTTTCTGAAAATGGTTCTAATGTAAATTGGTCTTGGGTAAAGTATATCGGTACATTAATATCATTTACACCTGCTAATGATTGTTGTTTAGAATGTCTAAGCATACCTATAAAGTCTGTAGCTATTTGTAAAGTTTCATTAAGTACATCTTGCTCGTTACTCAAAGTCTTGTAAAGCTTTGGGAAGTTAGCTGATGCGTTATTTAAAGTCCAATTTTCTTTTTCTGATACTAAATCACATACAAATATTTGGAAGTTATATGTAAGCTGACTTTCTCCTGTAGTTACGTTTGTAGGATTAATATGTAGCAATGGAAACTTCTGCATCTTCTCTAAGTTGATGTCAAAAATATCCCCAACAGATGTTGTGCTTATCTGTTTGTGGTACTCTCCTAAACGTAAAAGTGTATTAATTACGTTATTGTATGTCTTATTTTTAACCATTTCTTTTTACTTTATTTTGTGAGTTTAAATCTGTTTCATAACTAAGCCAAGTCAAACACTCTAACAGACTCAAGTTTGTAATACTTTCTAATTTACTAATGTCCTCTCCACACAACCTGTGCATCACTCCAAACCATCCCCACTTACTTGCGAAGTCATTACTAGCTACTGCGTCTTCGTTTCCTTCAGCCGCTCCATCAAATATAATGGCAAAATCTCTGACAATACCTTCCCTAAAGTGTAAAAAAAAACCAATGCACTTTGCACTTGTTCCGCTGACATCAGTTTCATCTCCTCTGCTCTCAGCCGTATATCTCCATCATACGAGTCTATAATATAAATATCATTCTTCTTTAGCTTTACAGGACGATAGAGGACGCTCATCAATTCAGGAAGTTGTTTATCTATTCCGTTCTTAATGAACTGCTCAATGTCTGCATATTCTCCTAAGCTAATAGAATCTAAGTCAGGGTGGAATCCGTACTCAACACCATTAATCTCTATTATCCTTTTAAGCTTTGTATCTTGCTTTGCTTGAAGTTCTCCAACCTTGCTCATTATAACTGCAACATCTGACAATGATAGTTCCTTAATTAACTTCTTAGGAATGTCTGATAGTGCTGCTATTGTTTCTGTAGCTTCTTCAGTCTTTGTACCTGTTTCAAAGTCAATCAGTTGTAGCCAAGTAGACAATGTAACATCTGACCAACTGTTAATTAGTTTGAATGTTTCTACTTTGCCTTCTTTTTTAATCTTTACTTTCATACACTATATAATAGAAATTTATTGTTTTTAGTTTACTGCACAAAATACTTACCTGCGTTTGGATTATCTAGGTGGTAAATAATGTTATAACGGATTCCGTCTATTGCGTGGTTGTAGTTATCCACGTAAAGCTTAGAGCCTTTATCTGCATAGACATAATTGTTTAACTCCTTTGCAATGTTAGTTGATTCAGGACTTACTATAAGCTGATAGTCTTGCATCCTAGTTATACCACTTTCAATCGTTCCTTTCTTAACTGCTTTAATGTTTACTCCTAAGTGCTTTAAGTCTGCTATTAGTCTTGGCTCAGCTGAATCTGCTATGATTAATTTACTATCTACTTTGTCAAGTATTATCTTAGCTAACTCTTGACTCTTTAATCCATTTCTGTAAAGGTGTTCCTTTAAGTATATTTTTTTGTGTTTCTTGTCTATTGCTACTTCAGTTAAAGAATCAGGGTCAATACTAAAACCGAAATCCATTCCACAAGATGTCTGTAAGTCATCAGGATTAAATTCTCCTATTGACCAATTCTCAAAGACTACACCTTCTGCCTTTGCTAACCAACCACCGAGAATCTTATGCTGATACTTTTTAAAGTTGTTATGTTTTATGCTCTTAATACGCTCTATAAAGCTCTGTGAGAGATTAACTTCATTGTCTAGGTATGTACTATGGATATAGCATACATTGTCTTTAACGCCATTAAAACCACCTTCAACTCCTTTGTCCTCAAAAAACCTCTTGTATATCCAATGTTCTTTAGTTACAGGATTTAATACTAATATGATTCTATTCTGTACTTTCTTTTCTCTTATACTTAGGTCTATTGTATCGAAGATGTTCTCATCTACTAATTCTTCAGCTTCATCAAGTACCCAAGTAGATATACCTTGTAATGACTTTAGACTAGCAGTTTGATTTCCTGCTGATGTCTTGATACCTCTAAATAGAATGTCTGATTTGTTTCCTAAGTTTATTACCTCTGCTTTGTTTACACTAAAGGTATTGTCATATCCAAGTAGACCTATCTTCTCTAAGAACTCAGGAATGATAGACAAGTGTGCTGATGTCATTGTGTAACGTGTGAATAGGACTCGAACATTCCTAGACATAGTTAAGAGCGTTAGAAAGACTGTTACTGCAAAAGACTTACCTGAACCCCTACCTCCTGTTATAATAAAGTATCTAGCATCTGACTTAAATAGTGCTGTGTATTTGTCGCTAAGATTCAGAGCTTATAAAGTTTATTAAAGGTACATTAAGACTTTCATCATTAGTAGTTACATCAACTCTTTGTTGTGGCTTACCATAAAAGTATTCAAAGTATAACTTAACAGCCCATTGTTGTTTTTGTTTTATACCTTCTTGTAAAGCGTCTAATGCTATTCCACTCATTGGAGTTAAGTGTTCTATTAGCTTTTGTTCTTCCCCTTTACCTTTACGTCCTGCTCCTTCTCTTTTTCCTCCGTGTTCCATTTTGAAATAATTTGATTAATCAAGTGTTAATATATAATAGAAATTACTCGTATTCGTTTGGTAGCATTAGTCTTATGCCTAATTCAGTCATAGCCCATATTCTTATTTGGTCTGCATATATCTCAAAAGCTTTGCTATCCATTCTCGCAGTAGACTTGACTACTTGGATTCCTACATTCCTATCGTTTATCTCTATACTATTCCATTCACTTGAGAACTTGACCTTTAGTAAGTCGTGTATCTCGTCTGGGAAGTAACCTAGTTCATTAGATAAGACTTGGACTATACAACTCCAATAATAGTTATTCTGCATATTGCTTCTTGTGTTTCTTTGTTTCTTTACATCTACTAAGTAGTCATTCCCTAATTCCTTTAAATAGCTTATCAGAGTTTGCTTATCTTTATCACACTTTATCACGAACTTCATTAGTCAAAGGATTCATTGATTCCCCTTTCGCCTACTAGCTTTTCTTTTGCTCCTGCCCATAGCTTATCTCTATTCTTAGTTAGGCTAGGTTCTGTTCTTTGAAGTGTTGGTATTCCTTCTGTTGGTTCGCTATCCATATACAATCCGCACTCACACTCTGCTTGTTTAGTTACCCATTTGCCATCTCTGTAAACTATTGTAGCTATTGCAATATCTCTAGTGTTTCCACATTCGCAAGTGTATAGTGTCATCTCTTTAGCTTATCAAGTTCAAACTCTAAATGGTTTATAGCTTTCTGTATGCACTCAATCGGAGAATCGTGTTTCCTCTCTGCTCTTAATAAATAAGTAACAGCAGTTCCAACATTGTATGATAAATCAAAGTCTTCAATAACTTTACGAGCTTCTATCTTGTATCGTTTCCCTATGTAATAACTAGGTATTCTATTATTTTTCATTTATTCTATCGTGTGCTAGTCCTCCTGTTCTTGTATCTACTTTTTCCATTTTCCAAAGGAACTTTTCTGTTGATTTGCTTTTAATTCTACCTTCTATTATAGTCATTAATATAACTATGAAAAAGAATACTACTGCAATTATTCCTACTATTGTAAATATTATCATTGTGTTAAAAGTTTTAATAATTGACTGCTAGTATAAATCCTATCTTCTCCATCATAGTTTTCATATATGCAGGTAAAGTTATCATTCTTCCAAGTCCAAAGACTCCTTACATTATTTTTAATATTGTCTTTCAATATCCATTTAATTGTTTTGTATGTTCTTTCTAGTTCGGCCATATTACTATTATATTCATTATTATTATTTTAGCATTAAAGTTATGTGCATTCCTTCTTGTTCATCTCCTCCATCTGATATTATTATCTCCATAGTCTTATTGTATTGGGGAGGTAACCACACCCCCCCTCTACTACTCAGGGCTGAAAAATTAAAAGCTCTTAGGTCTTACCCTTTATTGATTAATTATTTCCTGAGTATTCTTTATATATCTTTTTTATTCCATCAAAGCAAGCTGCTATACAAGAACCACAATTAGTTCCTGTTGAGTAGTTCGTGTTATGTAACGTGTTGTATATCTCAATCATCTTCTTCTTAGCTGTTTGGTCTTTGGCTCTTCCTGTTTTTAAGTCTTCCCATAAAACTACAATCTCTGCTATTATTTCTTCAGGTATATCTGTTCTTACTTCTACTTCTGTAGTCTTACTCCAATACTTCTGTGGACATTCCTGTGTTGCTATCCTTGCTTTCACTTTCATAAAACATAAGCACCTCTTACATTGTCCTGAAGGCTTGAAGTAATATACGCAAGACTTACAGATAGCCATTCTATCTTCATATATTTCTTTAGG
>Ga0208814_1000689_pt1 | contig 18628 bp, 16 predicted proteins | sample MalvirAntarct_55_FD_184253 | JGI IMG/M metagenome (GOLD analysis project Ga0208814, IMG submission 184253) | Marine viral communities from the Global Malaspina Expedition - Malaspina viral metaG Antarct_55 (SPAdes) (version 2) | ecosystem: Environmental > Aquatic > Marine > Oceanic | place...
ATTTGACATTAAAACATTATTCCCGGGGGATAAAAACGCTTTAATAGTAGCATCACGAGTTTTAGGTTATGGTAAAGATTATTCATTTACTATAGGAAAAAATAATTATTCAGTAGATTTATCTACATTAGAAAATAAAACATTTGATGAGTCTTTAATTACATCTAATGGTACGTTTAAATTTACTCTCCCATCGTCCGAAAATGAAATAGAATTTAAATTTTTAACAGAATTTGATGAAGAAAAAATTACTCAAGAAATAGAAGGTTTTCAAAAAATTAATAAAAATAGCTCTTCTGAGGTTACTACACGTTTAAAACATCAAATAATTTCTATAAATGGTTCTTCTGAAAAAAATGATATTAGAGAATTTGTAGATACTATGTTACTAGCCTCAGATTCTAGAGCATTAAGAATTTACATTAAAGAAATTTCTCCTGATGTTAACCTATCTACTACAGTAGAAGTAAATGGAAAGGAGGAAGAGATTGATATACCTATCAATCTTAACTTTTTTTGGCCTGACCTCTGATTTAGCACCTAAAGTACGAGTAGGTATATTTTCCATGATTCATGAAATAGTTTTTCATGGTAATGGGGGGTATGATTATGATACTGTGTATAATATGCCTATTTGGTTAAGAAAATTTACTTTTAATAAAATTCAAGAACATTTTGATAAAAAAAGTAAAGCTAACCAACCTAATAAAGGTGATTTAGCTAGTGAAGAAACTAAGGCAGCCGCTTCTAAAAATAGAAAAATTTCACCCCCATCATATGTTACTAAAGCAGCCAAAAAATAATATTTTTTAATATTTATAATAAAATACTATATCCATGGCTTTAGGAGATGATCAATTAAAGAATATTGAAGCAATTAGACTTGGTGCTGAATCTGCAAATGAAGCTTTAAGAGGTGCTAATAAAGAAGCTAAAAATATTGCTGATGCTTTTGCTAATGTAAAAGACGAACTTGGAAAGATATCAACGGTCGCAGGTAGATTTGCTAGTATTCAGGAAGAAATAAAAAAATCTTCAAGTGGTACAGTAAAAGCTATTGAACAACAGAATAAAGCACAAAATATAGCTACTACACTAAATGCTAGACTAAATGTTCTTCTTTCTTCTGGTACAGCTATTGATAGAAGAAGAGCTAAAATTTTAAAAACCCAAGCTGATAATGCTGAAGCTGTTGCTGATGCTTTTGGTGATATAGCCAAAGAATCTTCAGAAATAGATAAAAAAACAAAATTTTTTGATGGAGTATCTAACATAGTACAAGATATTCCAGGTTTACGAAAACTTTCAGGACCTTTTGAAGCAGCAGCATTAGCTGCACGTGAAACTGCGGGGAGTGTTAATGCCTTAGGGAAAAAAGCAGGCCCTGCAAAGATTGCATTTAAAGGAATTGGAGCAGGTCTTTCATCAGCAGCATCATCTCTAGGTAAAGGTGGAGCTGCAGGGGGTATAGTATTTTTGATTAAAAAATTCGTTGAATTATCATTTAAAGCTGATGCTCAAGTAACTAAATTAGGTAAAAGTCTTAGTCTTAGTAAAGAAGCTGCTCGTGGGTTACGTAATAACTTAACATCCTCAAAAGGTAATATAGATAGTATTTATAAAGACACTCAAAGCCTAGTTGATGCTATGACTCAGTTAGCTGAGCTATCTGAATTTACTGCTACTGCAAGTATAGAACAAGTAGAAGCTCAAATCCAATTAACTAAACAACTTGGACTTTCTGTGCAAGAAGCTAATGAATTGCAAGGCTTATTTGAGGTAAATACAGAAGGTGCAGAAGCGGGTAAAGATGCAATTTATGAACAAGTAGCGGCATTTGCCAACCAAACTGGATTACTAGCAGATTCTAGTAAAATAATGAAACAAATTACTAATGCTAGTAAATTAACTAGATTAAATTTTAAAGGAAGTACTGCAGAATTAGCTAAAACCGTTTTAAATGCTAATAGATTAGGCCTATCATTAGCCCAGGTTGAAAATATAGGAGGTTCTTTATTAGATTTTGAATCATCTATTGCAGCTGAAATGGAAGCTGAATTAATAACGGGTAGAGAATTAAATCTAGAAAAAGCAAGAACCTTTGCTTTAAATAATGATATTGCAGGTTTAACTCAAGAAATAGCCAAACAAGGTATTACTGCGGAAAAATTCAGTGGTATGAATCGTATCGCACAAGAAGCAATAGCTAAAAGTTTAGGAATGCAAGCTAGTGAATTAGCAGATTCTTTATACAAATCAGAGTTAATTCGAAAAACTGCTGGAGACGAAACTAATGAATTAAGAAGACAAGCAACCCAACTAAGACAAAATGGAAAACTCTCAGAAGCTAATGCTTTAGATAGAAGAGCTGAACTACTTGAACAAGGGATTCTTACAGGTAAAACATTAGAAGAAGCTAAAGAAGCAGTTAGTGCACAAGATAAATTTAACCAACTCCTTCTTAGGGTACAAGAAATATTTACAGATCTAATTGATGGAGGAACTGTTGATAGGTTTGTTGAATATATAGAACGAGTAGTAAAATTCTTTGAAGGTGGTGGTACTATATTAGGTTTAATAAGAGGAAAAGTACCAAGCAGATCAGATTTTGAAGCCCAGGGTGAAACATTTTCTTCTCCTATTAATGCTGAAGATTTTACAATAAAAACACATCCTAAAGATACATTAGTAATGGCTGGTGGTACTAAATTAGGAGGAGGAGGAAATAGTAATGATGAAGTAGTATCTCTGCTTAGAGAATTAGTTAATAGAAATGGTGATGTTTATTTAGATGGTCAAAAAGTAGGAAATGCTTTATCATCTAATTATCGTACAATGTCGAATTAACTTTAACTTTCAATATTTATAATAAACAATAATAAAAATTAATAATTATGGCTGATTCAATTCAACAAAGGTTTGATACAGACGGCTCACCTTTAGCAGTCCCAGTTTCACCAACAACTGGTGTTACTCCGGATAGTGTAAGTATTGTAGGTAATTCAACACTTCATAATGAGTATTCTAATATTGGTACTCCTGAGAATAATGCTCCTGCTTATACCAATTTTGGAGCAGGTTCTATAGGATATTCAACACCAGAAACTTCTAGACAAGGTTTAGCTAGTGAAAAATATCAAAGAAAAGTAAATAGATATAGAAATAATCTTCCTCCTGGAGCATCATTTTAATATCTATATATGCCTTCTCTTTTAGATCTTACAACGGACCTAAAATCTCTACGCTTTGGTAGAGATAAACAAGGTGGTGGAAGCAGTAACCAACCCTATATAGTTACCCCTATACCAGAAGGTGATACTACTGGGGCAAGTGAGCTGTATGGGGATTTTCTTTTAAGAGGAGGAGCCTTACGCCCAACAATAGTTGCACGTAATACAAGTAGATTACTTCAATTCCTTGGAGATACTTCAACAGGGAGGGGTGTTGCATTTGTAGCTAAACAAAATCTTTTAGCTAGATTAAATCCCCCATCAATAGGATCTCCTGACAGATTTTACCTTCCAATAAACACAATTGCTCAAACAGCAGATCCTACAGGAACAGTCCATTTTAATAAAGATGGTATACTCCCTACTACTCCTTATAATTTAACTTACGAAAGACGAACATTTAATCAAAATGAAGATTTTCCTAATAGGAATAGATTAGTAAAACTAACTAGAAATAAAATTGCAGGAGTTGCTAGTGCTTTTTCCATTCAATATGGAATTACTCAAATCCCCGGAAATATATTAACTTATAATGGTGGGGCAGGTTCTGTTGGGGGTATTGGTTTTACAGCTATAAATAGGGTATCTGTTACAGACCAAAATAGCTCATATATCCAGTTAGGTAATGGGGCAAGTGGTACAAGAAATAATACAACTGTACCTAATTTATCATTTACTAATAGAACAATAAGTGATTTACCTGAATTCTCTCCTAATTTTTCGAGAAGAGGTACTACAATTTTTAGGTATTCGGCAACTACTCAATTATCTGATTTTAGAGAAACTATTAAAGATAACAACCCAGTTGCTGCAACAAAACTTGTTTCTACGGCCTACCAATTATTTAATAGACAATCCACATATGGTATTACAGATTCTGGTAACAGAAGTTTTACCAGAACTAATCAATATTCAGGTAGTATAAATCAATTTGGTGACCCAGTATCAGATCCTGTTACTATGAAACCTATCTATTCTTCAGTAGCTGTAGAAAAAGATATGCAAAATAGTGATTTTATTAAATTTTGGATTGCTCGTTTAGATAATGATTCTACAGATGGAACTAAGGAATATATCCACTTAAGAGCCTACCTTTCAGGTATATCAGATAGTTTTCAAGCTAGTTTTAATAATTTTAAATACGTAGGTAGAGCTGAAACCTTTAAAACATATAATGGTTTTGATAGAAGTTTTAGTTTTACTTTAAAAGTAGCAGCTTTATCAAGGGTAGAACTTGCTCCTATAATTCGAAAATTAAACTATATTGCTTCACTTACAGCACCTGATTACTCTTCAGGTGGCTTTATGCGATCTAATATTGTATATTTAACTCTAGGTGATTATTTAGATAATGTACCTGGATTTATAGAAAGTGTTAATATAACTATCCCTGATGATACTTCATTTGAAATAGCTAGAGGAGCAGATGGAGAACCTGATGGAACAACTGAACAATTACCTAAGTATGCTGAAATGCAAATAAGCTTTAAACCAATACATTCTATACTACCAGAGGTAGGAGCAAAATTTATTGGGTCTAATGATAATATTTTTTCTTCATCTCGTTTAAATGAAGAAGATAGAGAAGAAATTCTTACTCAAGCAGAATTAGCAACTAGTGCTTTACTCTAATGGATAGATATCGAAATATAAAAACATTAAGAAATACTCAAGGTATAGAGTATTATCGGGGTACAAAATACCCTGAAATACCTTTATCTGAAAATGATATATATGTTATAACAGTTACTGGTGATAGATTAGATATATTAGCTAATAGATATTATGGTGATCCTACTTTATACTGGATAATATCAGCAGCTAACCCCTCCCAATCTTTTAGTTCTATGTATCCTATAGAAGGATCACAGTTAAGAATACCAAATAATATAAGTAATGTATTAGCAGCATACAATGCCTTAAATTCATAAGTTATGTCTAATATAGTAGGGAATCCTTTTAAACCATTTGTAACAGAACAAATCAATACTAGACAAGAAGTTCTATCTACTACTGTTAGAAATGATGATTTTTTAAAGTATGTATCAAAAACTCCTTGGTTAAGAATGGCTTCTGCTATTGATATTAAGGATCAAGATAAATTATCCTCTTTAAACATAGATGCTTATGGGGGTAGTGAAGCTGCCAAACAATTTGTTTTACAAGGAGGTTCCTTAGCAGTAGACAGAGTAGCATTAGAAGATAAAATATCTTATACTTCATTAGGTGCTAAATTTGGAGTAGCTACTAATAACTCTATTGTAAACCAAAATTCATATGGGTTTGGAGGTAGTGATTTTGGAAAAACCCCAATGCCAGGTTTAACTAGTGTTACTGTACAAGATTATAATAGAGGAGCTATTAGAAAAGCTAAAGTCGATTTTACTTGTACTAATTTACAGCAATTTGAAATTATTAATACTCTTTATATGAGAGTAGGTTATAATGTATTAATAGAATGGGGCCATAGTGTTTATTTAGACAATAAAGGGATAATTAGTCCACGTATTGATTTTAATACTCCTGCTTTTACTTCATTTTTTGAAGGAAAAGGTACATCTACACTTTTAGAAAACATTAGACAAGAACAAGAAAATACTGATGGTAACTATGATGCTTTTATGGGTAGAGTTACTAACTTTAATTGGAAATTTACTAATGGAGTTTATGAATGTAGTATAATAGTTCTTACACAGGGTGATGTAATAGAAAGTTTAAAAATAAATACATCTTTTAATATTACGCAGGAAACTAAATCTACTCCCTCCCTAACTGAAATAGAAGCAATAGAATTTGATTTCCTTCCACCACCAAGTTTAGCACTACCTCAAGATGCAACTGCAGTTCAGGGTCCACGATTCCTAAATGCTACTGGTTCACTTGCTCCATCAATCCAAGATCCAGATCCTTCGGTTGTAGAACCTATAATCCCTGCTTTTATTAGGGACAGAGATTCTAATATTGTAAGTAATATTATATATAACAATTATGTTAAATTAACTAAAAACCAAACAGATAATGATAATACTATCAAATCTAATGGTTTTACTGATTTTTTAAAGTTTGCTGATGGAAATAAAAGTGAATATTTTTATGTAAGTTTAGGTGCTTTATTAAACATTATTGAATCTAATAATCTCCTTTATGATTCTTCATCAAAATCTCCAATAATTAATATAGATTCTAATTATACAACTAATTTTTGTGCCCGTTTCCCAGAACAAGTCTCTACACATTGGGATAAATGTTACATCCCATATAAAGTATTTAATGCTAGAAGAAATAAATATACTGATAACCCAATAATTGATGAATTATTAGGAACCCAAGATAAAAGATATGATGCTAAAAATTACACAGGAAGATTAATGTGTATTTTATTAAACGCTAATTTTATAAATTCTCTTTTAGTCCCTAACACAGATGATAGTGGAGATATATCAATAAAAGATTTTCTTGGGACATTATTGGAAGAAATACAAATTTCAACAGGAGGAATTAATGATTTTCAAATTGGGTATGATTACACTACTAACTCACTAAAAATATATGATAATAGCCCTTTAGTTTGTTCTCAACTTGTTAAAGAAACAAAACCAGAAGTTACTAAATTTCAATCTTATGGAGTTCAAAAAGAACAAGCTGCAAGTTTTTTATTAGATATAAACATTGAAAGTTCTCTTTCTTCAAACATAGCAAATATGTTAGCAGCAGGAGCTCAAACTAATGGTAATCAAATAGGAGAAAATGCTACTGCTTTTTCATTATGGAATCGGGGTTTAACAGATAGAGTAAGAGAAACTAATTTAGATAAACAAACTTTTGATAATAGAAATGAAGAAATAGCATTATCCTTACAACAGCAATTTTTAAATAATAAAAATAAAATTTACGATATATTACGTAATATTAATAGTAAAGTTTCTAGTAATGAAGATTTAAGATCTTGTTCATCTATTAATAGGGATTTTGCTCAATATTATTTAGGAGAAGCTACTAAAAGCATTATAGGAAAAACAAAAATGGGACTCCCAGGTAATTTCTTTATTCCATTTAATTTAGGTTTAAACATGGATGGTCTCTCAGGTATGAGATTATTTGATGCTTTTAGTATTACAAATGAAGTTCTCCCATCTCTTTACACAGATGCTTTACAATTTATAATTAATGGTATAAACCATTCTATTACAGATGCGGGTTGGACTACTTCACTTTCATCACAAACCTATACTCAATTCGAAGCTACGGGTAATGCAAATGAATATCCTACTGAAGAAGTCACTACACGAGGAGAAGTAGATTTAGTTGAAGAATTTGAAGAGACAACTCCAAATGCTGATTTCTTAATGGTAAAAATGAGAGAACTAGGAGTAACTCAAAAATTAAGTGGTGATAATGGTTTAGAAAACCCAAATTTCCCAGGCCCACAATTATCAAATGGTGGAGACATAACTAAAGAAATGGCATTTGCTACTATAATAATTTTTCAAGATATTAATACTAAATATCCTATAAAAAAATACCCTATCCAAATAACAGGAGGTAATGATTTATACCACCAAAATAATCCTGGAAGTTCAAAAAGTAATCATAGAATAGGAAAAGCTATAGATTTCACTATTAAATCAAACAAAATTGTTCAACGCAATATTTTCTTTAATTATATATTAACATATATAAAAGGAGACCCATTATTTAATAGTATAGATGAATACAATATAGAAACTGAGTATTCTACTGGAGGGCATTTTCATATTGAATATGGAGGTTCAGGTAGAGGAACTACTGCACTAGCTAGATCAAGAGCTAATAAAATAAACGCATCCTTCACAAAAACATTTGATTTTGGACGCCCCCCAGGTGGTTTAGGTGGACAGGGTTCAATACTTGATCCAGGAACAGGATTAGAAAAACAGTATAATGACTTTATAAATGGTTACTATAAACAAATGCTAGAAACAAATAAAGCACTTAAAGCAAATGAAGCAACTTTTAAAGCAGCTGCAACATCAAACCCTGATTTAGCTTCAGCTGTAGCAAATTTAACCCCAACAAATCAGAGTTTAGATGCTGATGGTACTATTACAACTCTAAACCAATAAATTATGCCTTATATCCCAGAACATAGATTTCAAGGAGACCTTTACTCAAGTTTAGGTGAATTTATTATCCTTGAAACTAATGTACCATATGAGGGATACTACCATAAATTATCTTCAGGTAAGTATTTTACAGGTAAAACACCTTATATTAATATAACTCAAGAATTAGTTCCAATAACAACATCAACACCATCTTCTTTTAATAATTCTGCTCCTGTACTAACTTTAGGGGGTTTAGGTTTTCCTAATAGAAATATTACTGAAAATTATTTTAGAATATTTGGGGTAAATAAAAATCTTACTTATTTAATTCCTCAATCATTAGCAACAACTCCAACTACTGAAGATTATACTAATGGTACTCTTATAAGATACATCTTATTTAATACGGTTATTAAAAATTATTTAGAAGTAGATCAAAATACTTACAATAATATACAATCAAAAAACCCAGAATGGGATTATTTTAATTATCAGGCATTTACTTTACCTTGGAGAATTAGTGGTACTAAAGAAGAAATCATTCAAACTAATACTAAAATGATAGTTGTAGTAAGTAGGGATAATAATTTACCTTCGTTATCTTCCTATCTAGTTGATCTTTGTGAATATTCTAAAACTAAACCTGATCAAGACATCTTTACATACTCAATTACATACCAGAATATAGAAGGAGAATCTAGTTCCCCTACTTTATATATCCCCCCAACTGATGATTTTCATACAATGCCCGATGGTACTATAATGCCAGGTAAAACTCATGAAGAATATCTAAAAACTTTAGCTTCATCTGTTAATACTCAAACATCTTCATCAATAACTTCTCCAACTCCAATTTCAACACTCTCAAGTCCTAATAATATAAGTAGAGGGGGTTATTAAAGTCTTAATTTGGTTTAGTGAATTATATTTCGTATATTCACATCAATGTTTTGGTTAATAGAAAATAAAGATCAATTTAAGGTTTTAGAAAATAGTGGTTTTAAAGAAGCGTTTGTAGAGATTATTCCAAATAATCCATATCAACACCCAACTCAAAACTCTATTTGCTCCTTCTATGTACGTCCTATTAAAGGTCGTAAGGGGTATATTCTACCAATATCACATACCGAATGTAATACATTATTTGAAGATGATGTTTATTTATGGTTAAAAAGTTTAGATAAGATTTATGTAAGGGACAAAAAAGAGTTCCTACATTATACGATATTTAAACAGCTTATAGATGTAACATTGCATCTTCCTCCGTATATACTACCAAAAACAACAGCTCATACAATTTTATATAATCGATTCCCCGATTTACTAACGATTAACCAAATCGTGCCAATTACCAAGCATTATGAAGTTTGCGAGCAAGTATATGATGATTTGGAGCACCGCATTAATACCGCGTTAAACCCGTTTTATAATGACCGAGCTACGTTAGTATTTAATGCAATAGAGCGTAATGGAATAAAAATTGATAGAAATGAATTTAAAAAACACTTTCACGAAATTGAAGATGAATTTATCTACACACAATATAATTTCAAAACCCTTACTACCAGGCCTTCAAACAAGTTTAATGGAGTTAACTACGCTGCTCTCCCAAAAGATAATGGGTGTAGGGCAAGTTTTATCCCACGTAATGATTGCTTTTTTGAATTTGATATTTCTGCTTATCACCCTACCCTTAGTGCTAGGCTTGTGGATTATGATTTTGGTAAAGGAGATATACATGAAAATTTTGCTAAGATGTATAATGTGGATTATGCAAAGGCCAAGGAATTAACATTTAAACAATTATACGGAGGAGTTTTTGATAACTATAAAGACTTACCGTTTTTTGTAGCTACATCTGAGTATATACGTACGAACTGGGAAAAATATCAAACAGAAGGAAAACTCATATGCCCTATCTCTAATTACGAATTTAAGAGTGATGAGCTAGAAAATATGAACCCACAAAAATTATTCAATTACGTTTTGCAAAATATGGAAACGAGCGTGAATATTCAAATTTTATATCGTATATTGAAGTTATTAAAAGGGAAAAATACTAAGTTAGTCCTCTACACTTATGATTCATTTCTTTTTGATGTAGATAACAGTGAAATAGAAATTTTAGAGCAAATAAAAGAGGTTTTTAATAAATTAAAGTTACAAATAAAAAGTAAGCATGGAATCAACTACAATTTTACATAATCCTACTAATATTTATGGGGTAGAATATGACTACGAAAACCCTATAAATACATTAGATTTGAATAACAAGTTATTTTGCACCTTTACTACATTAGATGAATTAGATAGTTTAGTAGAGGATTTGCAATCCAAGTACACTATTATGTACAATAAAATGTTCGTTTTGCATATTAAAAGCAATGATGAGTATGTTGTTACTTATAATGTAGATCAAGGCAACGTATCTTCTATTCCAGATAATACAATTTTAGTACACCGTAAAAAAGATTCAAATACTTTATACACCATAAATGCCCTTAATGAATTAATTAAGCGTTTAAATGGAGGTGTAGTAGATCCTCGCTTTAGAATTGACTGGCAGCATTATAAGAACACAATTCTATTGACACAACAAAACGAATTAAAAGAATTAAAGACAAAGATTCACACAATCATTGAACTTTAACTTGGCTATCGCCAAACCCTTTCGTATATTTAGTTATTAATAATAAGTTATAAACAACATGGATTTAGACGTAATCAAGCAGCGTTTAGAGGCCCTGCAAAAACCAGCCTCTAACAATTCAAACAATGGAAAGTCATTGTTTTGGAAACCTTCAATTGGAAAACAAACGGTTCGTATTATGCCGTCAAAGTTTAACAAAACTACACCATTTAGTGAGCTATATTTCCATTATGGGATAGGCAAACCAGTAATGATTTCACCTACAAATTTTGGTGATAAAGATCCACTGGTTGAATTTGCTAAAAAACTTCGCCAAACAGATCAGCCTGAAAACTGGAAGTTAGCTAAGAAACTTGAGCCAAAAGTTCGTTATTTTGCCCCTGTAATCGTCCGAGGTATGGAAGATGAAGGTGTTAAAATTTGGCAGTTTGGTAAGGAGTTATATTCGACTTTCCTTCAACTAGCTATGGATGATGAAGTTGGTGATTATACTGACATTAATCAAGGTCGTGATATTAAGTTAAATACTGAAGGACCTGAAATGACAGGGACTAAGTACAATCGTACTACAGCATCACCATCAATGAAAAGTGCTCCTGCTGGAGAAGCTGATCAAATTGAATTGTGGTTAGAAAATCAAGTTGATCCTCAAGGTGTATTTAAGAAAATTCCTTATGAGGAAATGAAAGAAGCACTTGAATCATGGTTAACTCCTGAAGATGCAGTCCAAGAAGGTGACATTATTGATGATGAGAAAGACACTGACACACCCAAAACTAATTACTCAGTTAATACTTCAGTTCAAAATGTGAAGCAAAATAAACTTGATAAATTTGATAGTTTATTTGATGAAGATAGTAACAAGACTGATGATCTGCCTTTCTGATTATGGCCAGAAAAGCAAGTAAATCTTTAACCGCAGCTGTATCAGCTGAGATTAAGTCAAATTTCGATCTAGGGAATTTTAAAAATAAGAAGGGTCTAACCGGCTCTGTTAAATTTAAAGAACAACAATGGATTCCCCTATCACCAGCTTTCCAATCAGTAACATCTGTGCCTGGCCTTCCAGCTGGTCACATTTGTTTACTTCGAGGTCATTCTGATACAGGTAAGACTACTGCACTTATTGAAGCTGCAGTAGCTTGCCAAAAATCAGGTATTTTACCTGTATTCATTGTAACTGAAATGAAATGGAACTGGGAACATGCAACCCAAATGGGTCTTGAAATTGAAGAAGTTTGGGATGAAGAAACTGGTGAATTAGTAGATTATAAAGGATTCTTTATTTATGCTGATCGTGAATCAATTCACACAATTGAAGATGTAGCAGCATTTATCCTTGATTTACTTGATGAACAAAAGAAAGGTAATTTACCTTATGATTTATGTTTCTTCTGGGATTCAATTGGTTCAGTACCTTGTGAAATGTCTGTTAAATCTAACAAGAACAATAATGAGTGGAATGCAGGTGCTATGTCAACTCAATTTGGTAATAGTGTTAATCAATTGATTACATTATCTCGTAAAGAGTCTTCAAAATATACGAATACATTAGTTTGTGTAAATAAAGTGTGGACTGCTAAGCCTGAAAACCCAATGGGTAAACCTAAATTAATGAATAAAGGTGGGTTTGCTATGTGGTTTGATGCTACATTTGTAGTTACATTTGGTAATATTGCCAATGCTGGAACTTCTAAGATTAAAGCAATCAAAGATAGTAAACAGGTTGAATTTGCTAAGCGTACTAACCTTCAAATTGATAAAAATCATATTAATGGTATTACAACCAGAGGTAGAATTATTATGACACCTCATGGATTTATTATTGATGATGATAAAGATATCAAGAAATACAAAGATGATCATACAGCAGAATGGAGTAAAATCCTAGGTGGTGGTGATTTTAAAATTGTAGAAGAAACAGATTCAATTGAACCTACGGACTTACACGTTCAAGAACCCGAATAAAAATGGCAAATAATAATTTATTAGAGCTCCTCAACAATATGGATGAGGTTAATGACGCACCATCCTCTAAAAATGACAGAATACTGATCATCGACGGTCTAAATCTATTTTTCAGAAACTTCGCTATGCTTAATATTGTAAATGAGCATGGAGTTCATATAGGTGGATTAGGTGGGTTTCTTCGTTCGTTGGGGACTCTAATAAATGCTATTGATCCTACGTCAATGTATATAATTTTTGATGGGGAAAATTCTTCAATGAATCGAAAAAATATTCTTTCAGAATATAAATCAGGTAGGCATATTTCTCGAATTACTAACTGGGAAATATTTGAAGATGTTGGAGATGAACATGATGCTAAAGTAGACCAAATTGTAAGATTAATCGATTATCTCAAGTGTCTCCCTGTTAAAACCATAGCGCTCGATAAGGTAGAGGCCGACGATATTATCGCGCATTTAGCGCAAACTATCACCAATAATAATGACAACTCTCGTGCGTTTATTGTTTCGAGTGATAAAGATTTTATTCAATTAGTAAGTGATAAAATTTGTGTGTATCGTCCTATTGAAAAAGATTATTACAACCGAGATACTATTGTAGATAAATTTAGAGTTTTACCTGAAAATTTTATTTTATATAAAGTATTAATGGGAGATGCTTCTGATAAAGTACCTGGAGTTAAAGGTTTAGGAGAGAAAAAATTACATAAATTATTCCCTGAATTAAATGAACGAATACTTACTTTAGATGATATAATTAATATTGCAGCTGAAAAGCATAAAGAGCATGTTATATATTCTCGTGTAGTATTTGATGAAGCTAATTTAAGAAAGAATTATAAAATCATGGATTTACATAATCCTATGATGGATGATTTAGAAAAAAGGTATATAGAAGACCAAATAAAAGAACAAACACCCGTGCTTAATGTGGTTCCTTTCCTTAAATTCTACCAAGAAGATGGGTTACGCCATTTAATTAAAAACGTAGAATTTTGGATTAATAATCAGTTTCGAATATTAAATAGTTTTGTAGATGACTCTAAGTGAATTAAATAAATACGGCTCAGCCTTTCAAGTAAAAGTTATCCATTCATTACTAGAACGTAAAGAATTTTTAACTAACATATATGATATTCTAGATTCATCTTATTTTGATAATCAGGCGCATAAATGGGTTATTGATAATATTCTTAAATATTACCATGAATATCACACTACTCCAACACCAGAAGTACTAAAATCTGAATATGAGAAGGTAACTAATGATGTTTTAAAGGTTTCTATTAGAGAACAACTTCGTGATGCTTATAAAATTGTAGCTACAGATGCTGAATATATTGAATCTGAATTTGCTTCTTTTTGTAAGAACCAACAACTTAAAAAAGCACTATTAAATAGTGTAGATTTATTAAAAGCTGAGGATTATGATTCTATCCGAGGTTTAATTGATAATGCCCTTAAAGCGGGTATGGATAAGAATATTGGACATGAATACCTTAAAGACATTGAAACACGTTATCGCGAAGAGCAACGAATTACTATTCCAACTCCTTGGGATGAATTTAATAAAATTCTTCAAGGAGGTCTCGGAAATGGAGATTTTGGTCTTATATTTGGTGGTCCAGGAGGTGGTAAATCATGGAGCCTAGTAGCTTTAGCTGGACATGCTGTTAAATTAGGGTATAATGTAGTTTATTATACTTTAGAATTAGGAGAAGATTATGTTGGAAGACGTTTTGATGCCTATTTTACTCAGATCCCAGCAAATGAGGTTATGTATCATAAAGAAGAAATAAAAGAAGTTATGACTAAATTACCTGGAAATCTTATTATTAAAGAATTCTCACCAGGTAAAGCCGGAGTTTCGACAGTAGAGTCACATATTCAAAAATGTACTGATTTAGGAACAAAACCTGATATGATTGTTGTTGATTATGTTGACCTTCTTCGCTCAAATAAAACAACTAGGGAACGAAAGGATGAAATTGATGATATTTATACAAGCACTAAAGGATTAGCCCGCGAGCTAGATATCCCAATTTGGTCTGCATCTCAGGTTAACCGACAAGGAGCTCAAGATGATATTATTGAGGGACATAAAGCAGCGGGCTCTTATGACAAAATGATGATTACGGATTTTTGTGCTTCTATTAGTCGCAAAGCTAAAGATAAACAAACAGGGGTTGGAAGATTCCATATTATGAAGAATAGATACGGTATGGATGGACTTACGTTTGGGACTTTTATTGATATTGCAATAGGTAAATTCGAAATGGTTAGTGATGAAGAATTTCAATCATTATCTACACAAGAAGAATCATCAGAAAACAATACAATACAAGCTAATTTTAGTATAGCAGAACACAATCAGTTGCAAATGAACCGATCACTTTTAAATAATCTTTAACTTAATTTACCTAAAAAAATAATGGCAAAGAAAAACCTTATGCAGGAACGAATTGTTTATAAACCATTCGAATATCAAGAAGCTGCTGATTATTGGCTCAAACAACAACAAGCACATTGGTTACATACTGAAGTTCCTATGATGTCAGACTTAACAGATTGGAATCAAAATTTAAATGAAACTGAAAAAAATATTATTGGTTCTATTTTAAAGGGTTTTGCTCAAACAGAAACAATTGTAAATGATTACTGGTCTGGATTAGTAACTAAATGGTTTAGAAAACCCGAAGTAATAATGATGGCAACAACTTTTGGTGCTTTTGAAACTATCCATGCTGAAGCTTATTCATTATTAAATGAAACTCTTGGACTTGAAAATTTTGATGAGTTTATGGAGGATGACGCTACAATGGCTAAAATTGAAGCCCTTACTTCTGTTAGAGATAGTTTTAATGGTGAAAAAAATCTTCATGAAATTGCTAAATCATTAGCAGTATTTTCAGCATTTACTGAAGGGGTTAATTTATTTAGTTCATTTGCTATTCTTTTATCATTTAAAATGAGGAATAAACTAAAAGGAGTAGGTCAAATTGTTGAATGGTCTATTAGAGATGAATCTCTTCATTCAGAAGCAGGGTGTTGGTTATTTAGAACTTTAATTGAAGAAAATCCAGAGTTAAAAACACCAGAATTAGAAGCTGCAATTAATGAAGCGGCCTTATTATCACTTAAACTTGAAATTGATTTTATTAAAAAATGTTATGAGTTAGGAGATTTAGAAGGTTGTTCTCAATATGATTTAGAGCATTTTATTAAAAATCGAGTTAATACTAAATTAGGAGATTTGGGTTATAAAGGAATTGTTGGTAATATTGACCTTACAGCCGTAGAAAGGATGAAATGGTTTGATGCTTTATCAGCTGGTAAACAGCATACTGATTTCTTTGCAAACAGAGTAACAAATTATAGTAAAGGTCACCTTCAATGGGACGAATCAATTTTTTAAAATGGGTAATAACTTAATAGCAGATTATACAACTTGGGAACGTGGTAAAGATTTTCCTGAATTCTTTGATGAAGTAGCTTTATCTACTATATCAAAAGGATATTTAATGCCCGGAGAAACTCCTAAAAAGGCATATCGTAGAGTGGCACATGCTGTAGCTTCACGATTAAATCGTCCTGATTTAGAAAGTAAATTTTATAAATATATTTGGAATGGATGGATTGGACTTGCTAGCCCTGTTTTATCTAATACTGGTACAGACAGGGGTCTTCCTATTAGTTGTTTTGGGATTGATACTCCTGATTCAGTTAGGGGTATTGGTCTCACAAATGCTGAGCTTATGCGTCTTACCTCTTATGGAGGAGGCGTTGGTATTTCATTGTCAAGGATTAGAGGAAGAGGAGCAGGCATTACAGGAAATGGAAAATCAGAAGGTGTAGTACCTTGGGCTAAAATTTATGACTCAACTATTATTGCTACTAATCAAGGTAGTGTAAGACGTGGAGCAGCTTCAGTAAATTTAGACATTAATCACCCAGACATTAAAGAATTTTTACAAATTCGTCGTCCTAAAGGTGATCCTAATAGACAGTGTTTAAATTTACATCAAGCTGTAATGGTTGATGATGCGTTTATGAAGCGCTTACAGGATAGAGATAGCGAAGCTATGTCTTTATGGCTTGAAATACTTAAATCACGTGTAGAAACTGGAGAACCTTACATCATGTTTAGTGACAATGTTAATAAGGATAATCCCTTAGCATACAGAATGAATAATTTAGATGTTACGATGACTAATATTTGTTCTGAAATCACACTCCATACAGATGAAGAACATTCATTTATTTGTTGTTTATCTTCGTTAAATTTAGCTAAATATGATGAGTGGAAAGATACAGATGTTGTTGAAATTGCTACTTATTTTTTAGATGGTGTAATGGAAGAATTTATCCAAAAAACAAATGGAAAAGATTCAATGGTTCGTTCTCATAGACATGCTAAAAAAGGTAGAGCATTAGGTTTAGGCGTAATGGGGTGGCACACCTTCTTACAACAAAAAGAATTACCATTTAATTCCATAGCTTCTACAGCATGGACACATACTATTTTTAGTGATATTAGAATTAAAGCAGAAGCTGCTTCTCGCCAATTAGCAGTTGAATATGGAGAGCCACTTTGGTGTAGAGGAACAGGTATGAGAAATACTCATGTTTTAGCTATTGCACCTACTGTATCTAACTCTAGAATTAATACCTGCTCAGCAGGGATTGAACCTCACCCAGCAAATGTTTATGTATTTAATGGGGCTAAAGGAACTTTTATTGTTAGAAATCCTGAACTAGAAAAACTTTTAACAGCTAAAGGTAAAAATCAAAGTAAACATTGGGAAAAAATACTTTCTGATAATGGTTCAGTTCAAAATTTATCATCAGATGTATTAACTGAAGAAGAAAAAGAAGTATTTTTAACTTTTCCAGAAATTAATCAACTTGCATTAGTTCAACAAGCTGCTATTCGTCAAAGATATATTGATCAAACTCAATCTTTAAATGTTGCTTTTGATCCTAGTGATTCTCCTAAATGGATTAATCAAGTACACATGGAAGCATGGAAGTTAGGTATTAAAACATTATATTATTTAAGAACTGATTCTGTAATTAAAGGTGATTTAGGTTCCAGAACTAGTGAAGACTGTCTCAGTTGTGATGGTTAATAGATTTTAAATATGTATAATAAAAATAAATAATCATGGCACGTAAGAAAAAAGTAGTTAAAGAAGAAATAATTGAAAAAATTAGTCTAATAAAAAAAGTTTATAATAAAGTTAAAGACTGGGTTATAGCTAATGGGATAGAAGGAATAGCAGGAGCTATTATTGGAATTTTATTATGGGTTACTGGTTTTAAGATTTATGCTGGATTTGCGTTAGGTGTATTTGCTACACGTAATTGGGATATTGTAAAGTCTTGGTTTCTTAAATTGCTAAAAAAATAAACATATCATTTTTTATTATAAATTAAGGGCGCATTAGCGCTCTTTTTTTATATGTATAACCATATAATTTGTTATAATCAATTGTTTTTATATGTACAACAATATAAAAAATAAAATCATGGCCTTTAAAGACATTTTTAAAGACGAAAATAGCTACAATGAAAAAACTATAATTGGTTTTTTATCATTTGCTGTAATGGTAGTATTTGCTACCACCGATATAGTTACTGGTATTATGGGTAAAGAATTAATTATAAGCGATTCAATATTTAACTCATTTGTAT
>Ga0208814_1000691_pt1 | contig 18580 bp, 14 predicted proteins | sample MalvirAntarct_55_FD_184253 | JGI IMG/M metagenome (GOLD analysis project Ga0208814, IMG submission 184253) | Marine viral communities from the Global Malaspina Expedition - Malaspina viral metaG Antarct_55 (SPAdes) (version 2) | ecosystem: Environmental > Aquatic > Marine > Oceanic | place...
TGCGCAGCCATCTCCTGGCCATGGGTGGCCTGGTGGAAAAGCAGGTCAACGATGCGGTCACCGCGCTGATCGATGCCGATTCCGGGCTCGCGCAGCAGGTGCGCGACGTAGATGACCAGATCAACCATATGGAGCGCGACATCGATGAGGAATGCATACGCATCCTCGCGCGCCGCCAGCCGGCAGCCTCCGACCTGCGCCTGATCATCAGCATCTCCAAGTCGGTCATCGACCTGGAACGCATCGGTGACGAAGCCACCAAGATCGCCCGTCGCGCTATCGAACTGTGCGAAGACGGCGAGTCGCCGCGTGGTTACGTCGAAGTGCGCCACATCGGCGATCAGGTGCGCCGGATGGTGCAGGAGTCGCTGGATGCTTTTGCCCGCTTCGACGCCGAGCTGGCGCTGTCGGTGGCGCAGTACGACAAGACCGTCGACCGCGAGTACAAGACCGCGCTGCGTGAACTGGTCACCTACATGATGGAGGACCCGCGCTCGATCTCCCGCGTACTCAGTGTGATCTGGGTGCTGCGTTCGCTGGAGCGCATCGGCGATCACGCCCGCAACATTGCCGAAATGGTGATCTACCTGGTGCGTGGCACCGACGTGCGTCACTTGGGCCTGACGCGGATGGCCGAGGAAGTGGCCAACAAGCGCAGCTGATCTGATTGCTCGACGGCCCTGGCTGGTGGGCTGAAGCCCACCCTACATGGAGTCTGAGTCAGTGGCTGGTTGCGTATCGACGGCAGTAAGAAAGATGGGACGGGGCGCTCGGCTTCATTCTGTCCGTTAGTCCCAGCGCCACGCCGGTAGGGTGGGCTTCAGCCCACCGAGGGCATGCCTGCTGTCGTGTGCTCAGCGCGATGCCAATGTCTCGCTCAGGTAATCGATCAGCACCCGCTGCTTGGGCGGCAGGTGCTGGTTCTGCCGCCACAGCAGCCAGGCTGCGCCTTGGTACGAGCCGGTGTAGCGCCACTGCGGTAGCACCTCACGCAAGCGTCCCTCCGCCAGTGCCTGCGCTGCGGTGAACTGCGGCAGCACGGTGAGACCGATATCGCTCAGCGCCGCCTCCAGCCGCGCTTCGCTGTGGTTGCAGATGTAGCGCCCCCGCACTGTCACCACTTCCTGCTGTTCGCCGCAGCTGAAATGCCAGCGGTTGTCGCCTGCACTCTCCCCCAGATACAGGCAGCTATGGCGCAGCAGTTCCTGCGGGTGCTGGGGTTCACCGTGCAGGCGCAGATACGCCGGGCTGGCGCATAGGATTTGACGCACCGCTCCGAGTGGCTTGCCAGCCAGTTCTTCGGGCGGTTGATCAGTGACCTTCACCAGCAAGTCGAAGCCACCCTCGATCAGATCCGGGCTCTGATCGCTGACCTGCAATTGCACATCGACATCGCCGTAGCGCTGCAGGAAGCCCGGCATCAACGGGCTGATGACGAACTTGCCGTAGGCCTTGGGCACGCTTAGGCGCACCAGCCCACGCGGGCTGCTCATCAGGCGCTCCCCGATGGCCAGCGCGTGGTCGGCGGCGTCCAGCATCGTGCGGCAGTGCGCATAGAACTCACTGCCGGCTTCGTTCAGCCGCAGCTGGCGAGTGGTGCGCTCCAGCAGTCGTAGCGACAAGGCGTGTTCCAGTCGCGCTACCTGGCGACTGACCGCCGAGGCGGTGCTGCCTAGTTCACGGGCCGCCGCGGAGAAACTCCCGGCCTCGACCACGCGCACAAAAACCGCCATGCCCGGCAGCAGAGAGGCGCTGTCATTCGTTCTCATAACGCACAAGTCCTTTTCCGAATCGCTGGATTATCGATCTCAGCGTAGCAATGGACAATCGACTCGTTGGTTCAAACGAGCAATCGAAATGCATAACTTGAGTGGTATGGCGCGACGCAACCTCTGGCTGGCCGATGCCATGCTGCTGGTGGTGGCGATCATCTGGGGCAGCAGCTATGCGGTGGCTAAGCAGGCGCTGTGGTTCTATCCGGTGCTGGGGTTTCTGGCCATTCGCTTCGGGCTGACCTTCATCCTGCTGCTGCCACAATTGCGCGGAGAAGGGCTACGCGCGATTCGACCGGGCTTGCCGTTGGGCTTGGTGATGCTGTGCATCTTTCTTTGCGAGACCTGGGGCGTGATGCTGACAACGGCCAGCAATGCCGCGTTTCTTATCAGTTTGTGCGTGGTGTTCACGCCCTTTGTGGAATGGGCAATGCTGCGCCAGCGCCCGAGTAATCTGTTGTTTGGCGCCTGTGGGCTGTCGCTGGTCGGCGTCTGGTTGCTGACCGGAGGCATGGCGATATCGCTCAATCTGGGAGATGGGCTGATGCTTGCAGCCGCGCTGTTTCGCGCGGTGCTGGTCTGTCTGACGCGACGCCTGACTGCCAATCTCGACGTGCCGCCCCTGGCATTGACGGCGGTGCAGAGTGGAGTGGTCGCATCAGGTTGCCTGGTGCTGGGCCTGTCGCTGCCGGGAGGCCTGCCGGCTTTGCCGCAGAGCCCAGCGTTCTGGGCAGCCACCTTGTATCTGGTCGGCTTCGCAACCTTGTTTGCGCTCTATGTACAGAACCTGGCGCTGGGCCGTACCAGCGCGACGCGGGTGTCATTACTGATGGGCTCGGAACCGCTGTTTGGCGCCCTCATCGCGGGGCTCTGGCTTGGCGAACGACTGGGCATGCAGGGATGGATTGGCGGGCTGCTGATTATGATTGCGACACTGGGCACCTTGTGGCTCAGCCGTTCGGATTCGCCTGCGCCGCGTTCGTCTACCGTTGATGGTGCGTTACCGGCAGGGACTGATCGCCAAACGGTGGGCTGAAGCGGAGCGCTGCCTGGCCCCGCCATGCCAGCGAGCGCTCTTCACGGCGCCAACCGGGCTCAGTCTTTGCGTAGGTTGGCTAGTAGTCCCTCAATCGCTACCTGTCGCTCGCTGTCTTGCAACCGTGCGCCGGGATTCAGTGATGACCATTGCGGATGCGCGCGACAGCGGTGCAACGCCTCGGGCAGCTTGCCTTCGCGCCAGGTCTTGTCGTCCGGTGCATCAAGACGGATCGCCTCCATCGCGGCGTGCCCACGGGCGGCAAGGGCGATCAGCAGTTGGCGCTGACGCAGGGCAAGCAGGCGCAAGACCGCATCATCAACCGTCAGCTCGCGCTGGCCCTTGAATTTGCCCAACAGACGGTTGCCATAGTGCCTGGCGGTCTGCGCACCGCCGCCGGCAAGTGCGCCCAGCAGCGCCGCGGCACCCATGGTGATGCCGCCGACCATCAGGTCGACCCCTGCACCGGCGGCGGCGCCGGCCGCCATCCCGCCACCGATTTTTACGCCCAGCTCCTTCAGCGTTTCGGGATTGAACAGGTCGTCGCCCCAGCGTCCGTCGAGCAGGGGCAGATCGGCCGCCGCGGCATCCTGCGGGCGAAAGCCATAGAGCCGCAGCAGGGCTTCGACGCAGCCCTGCTCGCGGGCGCGTACGGCGTCATGCAGCTCACGGATGGCGCCGCGCTCGAGGTCTGGCTGCGCCGCCACGCTACGGCGGCAGGCGGCAACGTCGACCAACAGTTCGGCGATCAGGCGGTTGCCTTCGCTCAGCCGTGTCAGGGCCTGGGCTTCATGGTCGTCGATCAGGCGCTGCAGCTTGGGCCGCGACTGTTCCAGCAGCAGCGCCAGGCTTTCATAGAGCCGGCGCTCGCCATCGATCGGCGGAGCCACGCTGTCGAAACGCACCAGCGCATGCAGGCCCAGCCGCGCCAGGGCTTCACGCCACTGTTCCTCTCGATGGCCAGGCTGCGCGACGAAATTGAGCACCGGCAGCAGCGGTTTGCCGCAGCCGGCCAGCACCGCCAGCTCATCCTTGTATTTAGCCAGCACCGGCTCGCGCGCATCGATGACGTAAAGCCCGGCGTCGCTGGCCAGCAACTGGCGCAGCACCTTGGCTTCCTGCTCGAAACGTTGACGTGCTTCGCTGCCGTCGAGAAACCGCGCGGTGCGGGCTGGACCGTCGAGTCGCTCGCCGGGGCGTTCGATCCGCTCCAGATGGTCGAGCAGGGCAATGGCGTCTTCCAGGCCGGGGGTGTCGTAGAGCTCCAGCAGCGGTTCGCCATCGACCGACAGGCGCGCGCCTTCGACGTGACGGGTGGTGCTCGGCCGATGCGAGACCTCGCCAAAGCTGACGTCCCGGGTCAGGGTCCGCAGCAGCGAGGTCTTGCCGACATTGGTGTGGCCGACCAGGGCGAGTTTTAGCGGTGCGCTCATGGTCGAGACTCCAGTCTGGCTGTGGTGCGGTAAGGGACGAATAGAGTGGCTCCAGCAGACATCCGCTGCTGTTGTAATAGCCCGCGTGAAGCCGAAGCCGTCGACGTTGCCACCGCTTTGATCGGCAGCACGCTGGGCCTTACCAGAATCGAGCCAAGCTCAATCATGGCCAGTCTCCAGCCAGCTCACTGGGGCGCTTCCCGAATGGGGTAGACCGAGGCCATCCAGCGCCTGGTGCCAATCCTGCAGGCGATGGCTGTCCAGCGCTTCGCCAGTGGGCGGCTGCAGCAACCAGATGCGACTCTCAGCGGCGCAACGGCTCAGCTCGCCGATAAGGGCCAGCGTGCCACGGTCTGGTGAGCGACGCGGGTCGCAAGCAATGGCCAAACGCTGCGGTGGGAAGCGGGTCAGCTGTTCCAGCAGCCGTCGGCGTTGCTCGCGATCATCCAGCACGCCCGCATCAGCAACGGATATTGGCAGCTTTGGCGGCCACGGTTGGCTCTGGTCCAGCTCGATGCCGACCAGCACCGCGCCCTCGCTGCCGTCCAGTTGCGCACCGGCATTCGGTGCATGCAACTCTGCCGGCGCCGCGTCAGTGATGCCAAGGTGCTCGCTGGGCGGTTGAAGGCGCTCACGCAGCAGCCGGTAGGCCGGTAGTTTCAGGTCGAGCCGCAGCTGTGCCCGCCCACGTCGCCAACGCCACAGGCAGAGCAATGCCAGCAGCAGGCGCGGCAGCAGGCCGTAGATCAGCACCACGCCAACCAGCCAGCCCGCCCAGCTTTGACGTGCGCTTTCTACTCCGTTGGCCAGATCACCGCTGGCGCGGATCTGCGCCATGTCTGGCACGCTGAAACCCAGCAGCGACGGCAGCACGCCGAGCGCCTGCGTCAGACCGACGAATGCGTTTTCGCCAAGGATCGTGGTTTCCCAGACGAAGCCGTAACGCCGCGTGGCGAGCAGCGCGAGCAGCGTCACCAGGGCGCTGCTCATGGCAACCAGCCATAAGCCGTGCACGCCCAGCCCCAGCAGCCAACGCCCGAGCCGTCGCTGTTCCAACACCGTCAACAGGGCCGGCGCCAACTGCACCGCTCGGGCGTCGCGGGCCAGCTTTTCGCTGAGCCAGAGCCACAACCGACCCAATGCACCGCCAGCGTCGCCCGCGAAGAGAAAGCCCAGCAACCAGCCCAGCAGCGTCAGCAGATTCAGCCCGAGCAGGCTGCCCAGTGCCCAGAACACATTGACCGGCCGTATTCCGTCACCCAGCGCCGCCAGCGCCAACCCGGCCCCGGTAACCAGCGCCAGTAGCATCAGCGCATACCCGGCCAGCTTCGCGCCCTGCCGCCAATGACGCAGCGCGTCGAACAGCCCGTCGCGGCGCGCCAGCCACAGCGCCCGATGCTCGATCAGGTCTGGCAGCGCCCCACCTTGCGCACGGGCTTGCCGGTTGGCCTCGGCGTCATCGAGCGGGCCGGCATGTTCTTCCCGCAGGCGCACGGCTTCGGTCAGCCAGAGGCGGTCGAGGGGATTCGGTGAGGCTGGGAGAGGTGCAGGCACACGGTTTCTCGTAGAAGGGCTCGGCCCTGAGGATAACCGCTGCCGGTCACAAGGGTGAAATGGTCAACGAGCCCGGATTCGCTCCTGCCAATAACGCCGAACGGCGAAGAAAAGCGACAAGCCGGTGAGCACGATGAAGATCCAGGTAATCGGCCCGCGGAAGAAGATCATCGGGTCGCCGCGGCCGATCAACAGCGTGCGCCTGAGGTTGTCCTCGAACATTGGCCCGAGAATGAAGCCGAGGAGGAAGGGCGCTGTCGCGAACCCGGTACGGTTGAACAGATAGCCAATCACGCCGAAGAGCAGCATCAGGCCGATGTCGAACAGGCTGTTGTTCACTGCAAAGGCACCGTAGACGCAGAACATCAGCACGATGGGGAGCAGGATGGCCTTGGGGATCTCGGCGATCAGTGAGAAATACTTGATCACGCCGTGACCGACGAACAGCAGCACCGCCGAGCTCAGCATGATCCCGCAGAACAGTGCGTAGACCAGCGTCAGGTTTTCCTGGAACAGCACCGGGCCCGGCGTCAGCCCATGGATCATAAAAGCGCCGAGGATGATCGCTGTGATCACATCGCCCGGGATGCCCAGCGACAACAGCGGTATGAGGGTTGCGCCGGCCACGCCGTTGTTGCCTGACTCGGCCGCGGCGACGCCTTCGAGTTCGCCTTTGCCGAAGTTCGCCCGGTTGGCCGAGCGCCGTTTGGCTTCGCTATAGGAGATGAATGATGCCGCGGTGGCGCCGGCGCCTGGAATGGCGCCGATGATCACGCCGATAAAGGAGCCGCGCACGATGGTGACCAGGCTGGATTTGAGTTCGCCAAGCGTCAGGCCAACCCCGCTGGAGGCGGCGCGGATATGCGGGCCGGCCTTCTTCAGATAGAAATCGATCACCTCGGGGATAGCGAACAGGCCGATCAGCAATGGCACGAAGGAGACCCGGTCCATCAGGTTGTAGTTATCGAAGGTCAGGCGTTGGCTGCCGTACACCGCATCCATGCCGATCATGGAGACGATGACGCCGAAGCTGGCAGCGATCAGACCCTTGATCGGCGAGTCGCCTGCGATGGAGACGATGATGGTCAGCGAAAAGCAGATCAGCCAGAAGAACTCTGGCGGCCCGAAATTAAGCGCGACCTTGGCCAGGTAGGAGGCGAACAGGATCAGCGCCAGGTTCGATAACACATCGGCGATGCATGACGAGTAGAGCGCCATCTGCAGCGCCTTCTTTGCCTTGCCCTGCTGCGTCAACGGATAGCCGTCGAGCAACGTGCAGGCGGCGGCCGGCGAACCGGGCGTGTGGATCAGGATGGCGGTGATCGAGCCGCCGTACATGCCGCCCTTGTAGATGCCCACTAGCAGCAGGATCGCCGTCACCGGCTCCAGCGAAAAGGTGAAAGGCAGGGCTAGCGCAACGGCCATGGTCGCGGTAAGGCCAGGAATCGCGCCGATGACCACCCCAATCAACACGCCGATGAAGATGGCGATGAAATTGTCGACGCTGAGAAACAAGTCCAGGACTTCGGAAAAACCATCCATTCGGTTACTCGCGTAAGGGCGCCGTCAGTTCCATAGCGTGCCGGAGGGCAGCGGGACATTCAGTACGTGGATGAACAGCACGCTTACCAGCCACGGCAACGCGATCGCCAGCAGGTAAAGCCAGGGCTTGCGCACCGGATGAGCGGCAAACAGCAGCAGCGTGCCGAGAATACCGGCGACGATGGCGCCGAGCAGATCGAACAGCAGCCAATAGGCGCCCAGTCCGGCCAACATCAGCAGCCAGCGCCGGGCCGGTGCACGTTCGGATTCGACGGCTGCGGTCCGTGCCGGCGGCCGCAAGCAGCCTTCAACGATCAATGCCAGCGACAACGCCGCAATCAGCCAGCCCGCCACGCTAGGTAGCCAGCGTGGCGACTGCATGGGGTTGTCGACCATGGGGGCTTCGTCGATATGGTTCGGCACCAGGTAGAACAGAAACAACAGCGCCGCGATCAACCAGAACACGCCCAGCCATGTGTTGAGATTGGCCCAGCGCGGGCGGCTCACCGCAGCATCGGTGGTCATCATGGGCCTCCGATCAGTTCAGTTCGGCCTGACCAGCTACACGCTGCCACCGCTGAACGTCCTCGGCGACGTAGTCACGGAAATCATCGCCTTCCTCGGACGCCGGCTCGCCACCGATCTGTGCGGCGAAATCCTTGAAGCCCTGATCGTCCATGACTTTGTCCAGTGCGGTCTGCAGCGTCTGGACGGCCTGGTCGGACATTTGGTCATCGGCGATCAGCCCGAACCAGGCGGTCGTGACGAATTCGCCCAGGCCCAGGTCCGCGCCGATTTTGGACAGCGGCTCGACATCCGGCAGGTAGGGCGAGGCCTCCTTCGAGGTGACGGCCAGCGCCTTGAGCTTGCCGGACTGAATGTGCGAGAGCACGGTCGGCATATTTTCGAAGGAGACGTCGACGTCGCCGCTGAGCAACGCAGGCAGTGCCTCGCCGCTGCCACGGAAGGGTACGTGGGTCATCTGGGTGCCGGTCATGGTCTTGAACAACTCGCCGGACATATGGATCGAGCTGCCGATGCCAGCGGAGCTGAAGGTCATCTCCTTGGTCTTGGCCGCCTCGATGAATTCTTCTACCGAGTTGTACGGGCTGTCGGCCGGAACCACCATCACGTTGGGGATTTCGATGATGTTACGGATGAATTTGAAGTCTTTTACCGGCTCGTAGGGCAGCTTCTTGTAGATCACCGGGCCGATGGTGTGTCCCGGAGACGCCATCAGAATGGTGTGATCCGCGCCACGCCCGCCGCGGGCCAGTTGTCCGGTGGCCATGGTCGAGCCGGCGCCCGGCCGATTCTCGACGACCACCGTGCCGATCTGTTGCTGCAGCAGGTCGGCAACCTTGCGCGACAGGACGTCCGTGGTCCCGCCCGGTGCATAGGGCACCACCAGGCGGACGGTGTCGGTCGGCCATTCGGCGGCCTGGGCCAGCGAGGCGAGGGGGAGCGTGGCGGCCAAGAGGAACAGACTCAGGGTGCGCTTCATAGTCAGGGGCATGGTGGTGTTCTCTTCTTGTAGTTGTTGTAAGGCTGCGCGGGTGGCGATCAGGCGACGCTGTCACCTTAAAAGGATCGAACCCTGACGGGAGTCCGATGAACGAAAAACGGTTCGGTAATCGCACAGATGTTTGTAGGCCATCTGTTGTGGTTTCGACCCGCTTGCGCCAGTTTCGACTCCATTGCCCGTTCAGATTAGAAGGTGAGTCGATGAGCGTTCTGCAAGGCATCAAGGTTCTGGATCTGACACGCATCCTCGCCGGACCCTGGTCGACCATGGCCCTGGCGGACCTCGGCGCCGAGGTGTGGAAGATCGAAAGCCTGGAGGGTGATGACACCCGCAGCTGGATGCCGCCAGCCAAGGCCGGCATCTCCACCTACTACCTCAGCGCCAATCGCAACAAGCAGAGCCTGGCGGTGGACTTGCGTAAACCCGAGGGGCGTCAGCTGATTCTTGATCTGGCTGCGCAGGCCGACGTGGTGGTCGAAAATTTTCTGCCGGCGAGCCTCAAGCGCCTTGGGCTGGATTACGAGACGCTGGCAGCGGTCAATCCTCGGCTCATCCATTGCTCGATTACCGGATACGGGCGCGGCAACCCGATGGAAAACCGGCCTGGCTACGACTTCATCATCCAGGCCGAAAGCGGCTTCATGTCGATCACGGGCGAGAAGGAGGGCGAGCCCATGCGCCTGGGCGTGGCTTTCATCGATCTGGTCACTGGCATGAATGCGGTTCAGGGCATCCTGGCGGCGCTGTTCGAGCGCGAGAAGTCCGGGCTCGGTCAGTCGGTGGATATCGCGCTGTCCGACAGTGCGCTGCACTTCCTGGCCAATGTCGCGTCCGGCTACCTCAACACGGGTAAGGTGCCGCAACGCTACGGCAATGCGCACGCCAGCATCGTGCCCTACCAGCTGTTCAACACCGCGAACGGCAGCATCGCCCTGGCGGTGGGCAACGACGAGCAGTACCGGCGCTTGTGCCTGGAGGTACTCAAGCGTCCTGAACTCCACAGTGATCCACGCTTCACCCAGAACAAAGGCCGCACCGAGCACCGCGAGCTGCTGATTCCGCTGTTGCAGCAGGCATTTGCGCAGTGGCCCAGCGAGGCTTTGATCGAAGCCCTGCGCGCGCAGGCGATCCCGGTCGGCGAAGTGAAGGATGTCGCGCACGCGCTTGAATCGGAAACGGCACGCTACCGCGATCTGGTGATCACGGCCGAGCATCCGGTGGCAGGCGAGGTGCGCATGGTACGTAGCCCGCTGCGGCTGTCGCGCACGCCGACGGTTGCGGCAAAGGCCCCGCCGTTGCACGGCGAGCACACCGACTCGGTGCTCGGACGGGTGCTGGGTAAGGATCAAACCAGCCTTAACGCATTGCGCGAAGCCGGCGTCATCCGCTGAGGCCGGCCCCGTGTCCTGACTGATCGCGCCAGGCGATCAGCCAGTGACTGCGATCAGTTCTGCTGTTGACGCAGGCGCACGGCGATATCCGGCTGGTCAATGAACAGTCCGTCGATACCCGCGTCGAGGAAGGCCTGGATGTCAGCCTCGGCATTACCGCGTTCGGCTGGCGAATCGCCGTAGCGCAGGTTGGTCGGCAGGAACACGTTCTCGGCGCGGAAGGTGTACGGGTGCACCTTCAGGCCCGCCGCATGGGCGTTCGGCACGAAGTCGGTGGGCTGTCCGAGGTTGCCGTTGGCATCGCGCGGGATGATGTAGCTCTTTTCCGGGCCGACGCCGGCTGCATAGCGGGAGATCGCCTTGAGCCCGTCTGCCGTGGCCATCTGTGCGTAGGTCAGGTCGCTGCCGCGAACCTTTTGATCGTAAGGCTGACCGCCGCCAAACAGCTGGACCAGGCGCAGCTGCGTCATCCGGCTGAGGGTCTTCAGGTTTTCCACTTCGAACGACTGGATATAGACCGGCGCGTTACGGCCCGCGTAGCCGTTGCGATGAAGAATGCTGACCAGAGGCTTTTCCATCGCCAGGCCAAGTTTCTGGAAGTGCGTCGGGTGCTTGGTTTCCGGGTACAGGCCGATACGGCGGCGCTCGCTCAGCTGCAGGGTCTTCACCAGATCGATGATTTCGTGCAGCGTCGGGATTTCCAGGCTGCCGTCCATTCGCGCGTTACCCGGACGGATCGTCGGGATGCGCTCGATGGCGCGCAGTGTCTTCAACTCGGCCAGGGTAAAGTCTTCGCTGAACCAGCCGGTGAGCTTCACGCCATCCACCCTCTGCGTGCGCTTGCGGTCGGCGAACTCGGGGCGTTGCGACACGTCGGTGGTCAGCCCCAGCTCATTGTCATGACGGGCTACCAGCTGGCCGTCGCGGGTCATCACCAGATCGGGTTCGACGTAATCGGCACCCTGCAGGATCGCCAGCGCGTAAGAGGCGAGCGTGTGCTCGGGCACGTAGCCGCTGGCGCCACGGTGGGCGATGATCAGCGGATGGGGTTCATCGCGCCCGTGCTTGGCGGCAACCGAAGCATCGGGTGTGGCGGCAATCGCGGCGACCGGCAGCAGCAGGCTGCAGGCGGCAAGCAGGTGGCGCAGGGTAAGGCGGCTGTGGCGGGCCATTGCGGGCGTCTCCATGGAAGGGGAGCGGTTAGCCTGAAGTTTGATAATGACGACAGCTTGACGCTTCGGTAAACCGGATATGACCGTTCGATGATGCTGACGTGTATCTGGCGGCGCTGACTGCCCGGCGGGCGCTCTGCTATCCTCGCGGCCATGAATCAGACCTCTCTTCCCCTCGCAATGATCGCAGCCCTGGCGGATAACCGCGTCATCGGGCTGGACAACAAGATGCCCTGGCATCTGCCGGCCGACCTCAAACACTTCAAGGCCACGACCCTCGGCAAGCCGATCATCATGGGTCGCAAGACCTGGGATTCGCTTGGCCGCCCACTGCCGGGGCGGCTCAATCTGGTGGTCAGCCGTCAGCCCGATCTGCAAGCCGAAGGTGCTGAAACCTTCGCCACGCTGGACGCTGCGCTGGTTCGCGCCGAGCAGTGGGCGCGTGAGCAAGGCGTCGACGAGCTGATGCTGATCGGCGGCGCGCAGCTCTATACCCAGGCCCTGGGTCAGGCGCAGCGGCTCTATCTCACCCGCATCGAAGCCAATCCCGCGGGCGACGCCTTTTTCCCCGTCTATGACGAAGCTGACTGGGACCGTGTCGACAGCGAGGCACACCCGGCCGAGGGTGAAACGCCGGCATACCGCTTCGAGACCTGGCAGCGGCGCTAAGCCCGTCACCCTACGCTTCCTTGACTGACGCCAAGTCCTGACCTGGCGTCAGTGCTTATGCTTTCCGTCCGCTCCACACGAGACACTTTCCATGCACAACGACAAGTCGAGCCCAGTGCAATGCGACGCTGAGCAGGCGGAAACCATTGCGCCGATATTCGTCCGCCATCCGCTCTGGGAGGACGCCCTTGCGCTGCTCTTGGGCACCGCGATGGTGGCGCTGGGGATCGCCTTCTACAGCCACGCCGGGCTCTTGACCGGCGGCACGGTCGGTCTGGCCTTTCTGCTCAAGTACTTCGCCGGCTGGCCTTTCGGGCTGGTGTTCTTCACCCTGAACATTCCGTTCTATCTGTTGGCCATCTGGCGCATGGGCTGGAGCTTCACGTTGCGCACCGTGATCGCGGTGGGCCTGGTTTCGCTGCTGGCCGAGCTGACCCCGAACTGGATCCGCTTTGCCAAGCTGAACATCTACTACGCGGCGCTGTTTGGCGGTTTCGCCATGGGCGTCGGGCTGCTGATGCTGTTCCGTCATCGGGCCAGCCTCGGCGGGGTAAACATCCTTGCGCTGTTCCTGCAGGAGCGCATCGGGCTGCGCGCCGGCACTTTTCAAATGGGCATCGATGCATTGATCGTGCTGGCGGCGGTCTTCATCGTGCCGCTGGATAAGGTTGCGCTTTCGGTGCTGGGCGCGGTGGCACTGAATCTGGTGCTGGCGATCAATCACCGCAGCGACCGCTACATGGGCGTGAGCTGAGCGCTTAACCCAGCGTCACCAGCTGCGCGCGCGGCTGGCCGTCCTCGATGTCCAGCAGCGCCAGGCTGATGGGTAAGGTGAAGCGGCGACGGCCTGCGCTTCCCGGGTTGAGGTAGAGCACGCCGTTGACCTGCTCGATCTTGGGCTGGTGCGAATGGCCGGCAATCACCACGTCGACCTGCTCTGCAGTCGGGTCGATGCCCATCGTCTTGACGTCGTGGGTGACGTAGACGCGCAAGCCGCCGATTTCCAGGTCCAGATACTCCGGGACCGCCGCCGCCCAGTCACCGCTGTCGACATTGCCGCGGATAACATCGAGCGGCGCCAGTGCGCGCAGCGCCTCCAATACCTCGGGTTTGCCGATGTCGCCCGCGTGGATGATGCGCTCGCAGCCTTGCAACGCCGCGAGGGCCTCAGGGCGCAGCAGGCCGTGAGTGTCGGAGATGATGCCGATGCGCATGGTGGCTCCCGTTTTCGAAATTGCTTGAGGGTTGGGCAAGCGAGACTTGGCCCTGGTTCGATCTTGCGGCAGTCTGGCGCTCGCCTAATCGAAGGGGAAACAAATGGAGCAGGTCGATTGCGTCGTGATCGGGGCCGGCGTGGTGGGGCTCGCAGTCGCGCGGGCACTGGCCCTGGCCGGGCACGAGGTGTTGATACTGGAAGCCGAAGCGGCCATCGGCACCGGCACCAGCTCACGTAACAGCGAAGTCATTCATGCCGGCATCTACTATCCGCAGGGTTCGCTGAAGGCACGGCTGTGCGTGGCCGGGCGCGACGCGCTTTATGCCTTCTGCGAGAGCCACGGCGTTCCCTACCGGCGCTGCGGCAAGCTGATCGTTGCCACCGATGACTCGCAATTGGCGGGACTAGATGCGTTACAGGCGCACGCCTTGGCCAATGGCGTAGACGATCTGCAGCGGCTCAATGGCGCTGAGTTGAAGGCATTGGAGCCGCAGCTCAACGCCGTGGCTGGCCTGCTGTCGCCTAGCACCGGGATCGTCGACAGTCACGCCTTGATGCTGGCGCTGCAGGGTGATGCCGAAACCGCGGGCGCGTTGCTGGCCTTGCTGGCACCAGTGGAAGCTGTTGAGGTGATGGATGACGGCTTGAAACTGGACGTCGGCGGAGCTGAACCGATGACCTTGCTCGCCAAGACGCTGATCAATTGCGCAGGCCACGCAGCTCCTGCGATTGCGTTGCGTACCAAAGGGTTGCCTGTCGACAAGGTGCCGCCGCGCTATTTCGCCAAGGGCAGTTATTTCAGCCTGGCGACTGCCACGCCGTTCCGCCATCTGGTCTATCCGATGCCCGAGCCTGGCGGCCTGGGCGTGCATCTTACGCTGGACCTCGGCGGGCAGGCGCGTTTCGGCCCGGACGTGGAGTGGGTCGACAGCCTCGATTACAGGATGGATGAAAGCCGCGCTGAAAGCTTCTACGCGGCGATCCGACGTTACTGGCCGGTATTGCCCGATGGTGCGCTGCAGCCGGCGTACACCGGCATTCGGCCGAAGATCAGCGGGCCCGGCGAGCCGGCAGCGGACTTCTATATCGACGGGCCTGCCGAGCATGGCATTGCGGGGCTGGTGAACCTGTTCGGCATCGAATCACCAGGACTGACGGCTGCCCTGGCGATTGCCGATGAGGTCTGCCGGCGCCTCGCTAAGGAAGCGCGGACCGGTTGATCAGACGGGATCCTGCTCCGCACTTGCTGGCGACTCGGGCAGGAACCAGTTCATCACCAGGGCGCAGATGCCGCCGGTGGCCACGCCGGATTCCAGCACGTTGCGCAGCGCTACCGGCAGATTGGTGAGGAACTCCGGCACCTGAGAAAAGCCCAGGCCCAGCGCCAGCGATACGGAAATGATGAGCAACGCGCGACGGTCCAGCTTGATGCCCGCGAGGATATTGATGCCAGCGGCCGCCACCGCCCCGAACATCACCAGGGCGGCACCGCCCAGCACCGGCTCGGGCACTGCCTGCAGCACGCCAGCGACTGGCGGGAACAGTCCGAGAATCACCAGCATCACCGCGATCCACATGCCGACGTAGCGGCTGGCGATGCCGGTGAGCTGGATGATGCCGTTGTTCTGCGCGAACACCGAGCTGGGGAAGGTGTTGAAAAAGCCTGCCAGCAGCGAGTTGGCGCCGTTGACCAGTACGCCGCCCTTGATGCGCTGCATCCATAGCGGGCCTTCCACCGGCTGACGCGAAAGCTTGCTGGTGGCAGTGATGTCGCCGATGGCTTCGAGTGAGGTGACCAGATAGATCACCACCATCGGAATGAACAGGCTCCAGGAAAAGCCGAGGCCGAAGTGCAACGGCATCGGCACCTCGAACAGCTCGGCTTCGCGCATGCCGGTGAAGTCCAGCCGGCCCAAGTAGGCGGCCAGCGCATAGCCGATGGCTAGCGCGATGATGATGGCGCAACTGCGCATCCACTGCATGGGCAGGCGATTAAGCACGACGATGGCGGCCAATACCACGCCGGAGAGCAGCAGGTTTTCGCGACTGGCAAAGCTACCGTCGCCCATGGCCGCGTAGCCGCCACCCATGCTGATCAGACCGACCTTGATCAGCGTCAGCCCGATCATCAGCACCACGATGCCGGTCACCAGCGGCGTGATCAGGCGCTTGATGAAAGGCAGCACGCGCGAGACGCCCATCTCAATGAACGAGCCGGCGATCACTACGCCGAAGATCGCTGCCATCACGCCTTCGACCGGCGTGCCCTGCTTGACCATCAGCACGCCGCCCGCGATCAGCGGGCCGACAAAGTTGAAACTGGTGCCCTGCACGATCAACAACCCGGCGCCCAGCGGGCCGAAGCGCTTGCACTGTAGAAAGGTGGCAATGCCGGAGATCACCAAAGACATGGAGACAATGATGTTGGTGTCGCGCGGCGATACGCCGATGGCCTGGCAGATCAGCAACCCGGGCGTGACGATCGGCACGATGATCGCGAGCAGATGCTGCAGCGCGGCGAGAAAGGCAATCCATGGGCGTGGCCGGTCATCGAGGCCATAGAGTAGCGCTTCGTTCGTGTCGCTCGCGTTGAGCTGTTCGGGGGCGTTCATGGGCATCCTTGCGGATTGAAAAGGAGCGCGATTCTACTGAGCGCTGCCGGTCTCGCACAGGGCAAGCAGCCGGCAACCCGCAACGATCCACTTCGTGAGGTGGCCGGGCCGTCCACTGCGACAGCACGGCAAAGGCACCCGTCGGGACGTTGGGTCATCGTGCATGCCGACTGGGGGCTGTAGGCGTGTGCCCGGCGGACCAGATGGTGGCTCGAGCGTTGGAGCCTCGCTCGCTGTACAGCAGGCATAAAAAAGCCCGACACGATGGTCGGGCTTTCATTGTTGCTGCAACGCAGACGATCAGCCGTCCAGCATCGCCTTGTTGCGCACCGCGCCCTTGTCGGCGCTGGTGGCGAGCAGGGCGTAGGCCTTGAGCGCCGTGGTCACCTTGCGTGCGCGTGGCTGGGCCGGTTTCCAGCCCTTCTTGTCCTGCTCGATGCGGCGATGGGACAGTTCTTCATCGCTGACCTGCAGCTGGATGCTGCGGTTGGGGATGTCGATCAGCACCTTGTCGCCGTCGCGCACCAGGCCAATGGCTCCGCCCGCAGCGGCTTCAGGCGAGGCGTGGCCGATGGACAGGCCCGAGGTGCCGCCAGAGAAGCGGCCATCGGTGAGCAGCGCGCAGTCCTTACCCAGCCCCTTGGACTTCAGGTACGAGGTCGGGTAGAGCATTTCCTGCATGCCGGGGCCGCCTTTCGGGCCTTCGTAGCGAATGATGACGATGTCACCGGCCTTCACTTCGTCATTGAGGATGCCTTTAACAGCGCTGTCCTGGCTTTCGAAGATCTTCGCCGTGCCTTCGAACACGTGGATGGATTCGTCCACGCCGGCGGTCTTCACAACGCAACCGTCCAGAGCGATGTTGCCGTAAAGCACGGCGAGGCCGCCTTCCTGGGAATAGGCATGCTCGACGCTGCGGATGCAGCCGTTTTCGCGGTCGTCATCCAGGCTGTCCCAACGGGTCGACTGGCTGAACGCCGTCTGCGTCGGAATACCAGCCGGGCCCGCCTTGAAGAAGGTATGTACCGCTTCGTCCTGGGTCTGGGTGATGTCCCACTGGGCGATACCTTCAGCCATGGTGCGGCTGTGTACGGTGGGCACGTCGGTATGCAGCAGACCGCCACGGGCCAGTTCGCCAAGGATGGAGAAAATGCCGCCGGCGCGGTGCACGTCTTCCATGTGGTACTTCTGGATGTTCGGTGCGACCTTGCACAGTTGCGGCACCTTGCGTGACAGGGCGTCGATGGCGCGCAGGTCGAAATCGACCTCGGCTTCCTGAGCTGCTGCCAAGAGGTGGAGGATAGTGTTGGTGGAACCGCCCATGGCGATATCCAGGGTCATGGCGTTTTCGAACGCGCGGCGGCTGGCGACATTACGCGGCAGCACCGACTCGTCACCTTCGCCGTAATAACGCTGGCACAGCTCGACGACGGTGCGACCGGCGCGCAGGAACAGCTGCTCACGGTCGCTGTGGGTCGCCAGGGTCGAGCCGTTGCCGGGCAGGGCAAGGCCCAGGGCTTCGGCCAGGCAGTTCATCGAATTGGCGGTAAACATGCCGGAGCAGCTGCCACAGGTCGGGCAGGCGCTGCGCTCGTATTCAGCGACCTTTTCGTCCGAGGCGGTTTCGTCGGCGGCGATGACCATGGCGTCGACCAGGTCCAGGCCGTGGCTGGCCAGCTTGGTCTTGCCGGCTTCCATCGGGCCGCCGGAGACGAATACCACCGGGATGTTCAGGCGCAGGGCGGCCATCAGCATGCCAGGGGTGATCTTGTCGCAGTTGGAGATACAGACGATGGCGTCGGCGCAATGCGCGTTGACCATGTACTCCACCGAGTCGGCGATGATTTCGCGCGACGGCAGCGAATAGAGCATGCCGTCGTGGCCCATGGCGATGCCGTCATCGACAGCGATGGTGTTGAATTCCTTGGCGACGCCGCCGTGCTTCTCGATCTCGCGAGCAACCAGCTGGCCCAGGTCCTTCAGATGCACGTGGCCTGGCACGAACTGGGTGAAGGAGTTGGCGATGGCGATGATCGGCTTCTTGAAGTCTTCGTCCTTCATGCCGGTGGCGCGCCACAGCGCGCGGGCACCAGCCATGTTGCGGCCGTGCGTGGAGGTTTTCGAGCGGTAATCGGGCATGACGGTTCCTGCGGCTAATCAGCTGGTCGAGTGGTGCTAATGGTGAGCGTCACCTGTGCCGCATGCAACGGCAGGTAGCCGTGCGTGCGCAGGGGCCGGATCGAGGCGGGGTATCGCTCGGGCGGCCTGGGCTCATGGCCCGCCGGGGGATAGCGGCGAGGAATGCAGGCGATTCTACGCGCGTTACTGTCAGCGAGCCAAACGGCGCGATTACCGGCGCTCAACCAGGCTGAGCTGACCGCATCAACACTGGAGCTGATGACGCGTTATTCATCCAGCGCCAAGCGAAGCCGTTCATCCGCTTAACCGGCGCCTGAGGTGGCGCAGTGAGTTTTGCTGGCTAGGGTTGGTTCGGGCTGGCTGGCCACCCGTAGTTCAGGATTCGGGCGGGTGGCCTAGGCGGTGCCTTGCGTCGGCTCGGATTTCGAGCAGGCGCCAACGTAGCTTCAGATAAATAGAACAAGAAGAGGAATACACATGCTCGACATCAAACTCGGCGGTATTGCCGCTGCGCTAGCC
>Ga0208814_1000692_pt1 | contig 18571 bp, 23 predicted proteins | sample MalvirAntarct_55_FD_184253 | JGI IMG/M metagenome (GOLD analysis project Ga0208814, IMG submission 184253) | Marine viral communities from the Global Malaspina Expedition - Malaspina viral metaG Antarct_55 (SPAdes) (version 2) | ecosystem: Environmental > Aquatic > Marine > Oceanic | place...
AGAAGTTCTTATGGTTGTTAATACTGCAGCAGGAGCAGCGGCAACTAACGGTGTAGCACTTATTACAGTTGAATATTTACAATCTGTAAACAGCGTAAGAAGTAACTAATAATTAATTTACTTTCAGAGAGCGGTGTAATGATCGCTCTCCTAGAGTAGGAAGGAAATAAAATGGCAGCAGTAGGATCAACTAATATACAATTTGACGGTTCAAAAAGATTAATAGTACAAACAATTTTAATGCCCACAGAGGCAGCAGGTGAATTTACATTTACTATTGATGTATCAACATTAAACAATTTAAGATTTCCAACAGTGGCAAATAATATTGCTAACACAAGAAAATGTCTTTCGTTATCTTTACAAAAAATTTGGTATTCTGTGTCGGTAGCAGCAAAAGTAGATTCTGTAAGTATTGTAGGAGATGCAACAGCAGATTTACCATATATGGCATTAAATGGTAATGGATATAACGATTTTACAAATATTGGTGGAATAGCTAATCCAGCTCTTGGAACCGGTGGTTCATCAGGTGATGTAATTATTAGATCTGGGGATGGTACAACAGCTACAACAGCGGGTGATTCAATTTCAATCCACATGGAGTGGTTAAAAAATTACTAGGAGGTTAAATGTCAAACGTTACTTCTCAAACTTATCAATTTGACCAAGACTTTTCTATTGATGAAATTATTTCAGATTCATTTGAAAGACTAGGTTTAGTTGGTACTTCTGGTCATCAGCTTAAAACAGCTAAGAGATCTTTAAACATTCTATTTCAAGAATGGGGTAATAGAGGTTTACATTTCTGGGAAGTAGGAAATACAAACGTTACATTAACTCTAGGTTCTGCTACTAATGTAGATGCAACATCTGAAGGTTCTGGAACTTATACTTTTTATAGGAATGCTGTAGATAGTGCGGCAGCACCGGGATCTACACCTCAAGCAAGAACAGCTCCTGAGAATCCAATTTACGGTATTACAGATTTATTAAATGTAGGATTTAGACAAAATTATAATACTACAGCTCAATCTGATATTGCCTTAACTAAAGTAGATAGATCTGCTTATTCGGGTACAGCTAATAAAGCAACAATTGGAACCCCTTCACAATTTTGGGTTCAAAGATTTATAGATAGAGTTACTGTAACTATTTACCCTTTACCTAATGCAACAGCCGCAGCAGTAACAAGTAAACTAATGGTTTACTATGTAAAAAGAATTCAAGATGTAGGTGCTTTTTCTAATGCAGTTGATGCGCCTTATAGATTTGTACCGTGTATGGTTTCAGGACTAACTTATTTGTTATCACAAAAGTTTGCACCAGAGAGAACACAAGAGATGAAATTGTTTTACGAAGACGATTTAGCAAGGGCTTTATCTGAAGATGGATCTCCATCTAGTACATACATAACCCCTAAAACTTACTATCCAAATATCTAATGGCTGTTTATTCAAAAGGTTCTAGAGCACTAATGATCTCAATGAGATCAGGGGCCGCGTTCCCTTATACAGAAATGGTACAAGAATGGACAGGAGCCTGGGTTCATAATTCTGAATTCGAAGCTAAGCAACCACAACTTACACCAAGACCCGTGACTGCTGATGCACAAGCCTTGCAACACGCTTATCCGGCACGTACAGAGTTTACTGTTTTAGATTTATTAATAGCTGATCCATTTGAGACATATCAAGCTGGTTCACCTATTGTTAATGTTTTTCTTCCTGGTAATAAATATGCCACAGGAGATATAAAAAGATTTCGTGGAGCTCCAGGTATAGCTGGAAACTTTAATATTCCAGATAATGTTAGAGGTATTCCAGGAGCAGTTATTGCACAAGCTGTAGGATATGCTATAAACATAGGTAAATATGTAAACGGAGCAACAGACGCTACTCAAACTAGATGGTTCTGGTTTTCAGCAGCAGCTAATGCAACGAGTGCAGGAATAGGAGGAGGTTACCCCGTAGGAGTCGGACCAGTAATCTTAAAACCATAATTATGTCATACACTTACGCAACTTTAACAGACACAATCAGAAGCTACACTGAAATAAGTAGTACTGTATTTACACAAGGTGTAGTTGATAACTTTATTATGTTATCTGAAAATAGAATTAATAATGATCTGCCAATGGATGCAGACAGATTTGTTCAAGAAGGACAATTTCAAAAAGATAAAAATACTATTAATAATCCTGCCGGAGTTTTATTTGTAAGAGGTGTAGAAGTTTTTCCATCTACATCAGTTACAACAGAACAAGGCCAGTGGTTAGAGAAGCGTGATCAAACATTCTTAAGTGAATATGTAGGTAGATTAACAGGACCAGAAGGACCTAGTACAGGTCAAGATGTTACTGGATTACCTAAATATTATGCTATGTTTGGTGGAGCAACAGGATTAACGGATACTACTTCAGGTGGATTGTATATTGCACCTACTCCGGATGAAAATTATTACTTTAGAATCTATTTTAACAGGCTTCCAGTAGGATTATCAGGAGCTAATACAACTACCTATATAAGCAATTATTTCCCAGAATTACTTCTAAATGCTGCTTTGACACAAGCATATAGTTTTTTAAAAGGACCAATGGATTTGTTGACAATGTACGAACAAAAGTATAATACTGAACTACAAAAGGTTGCAGGAATGCAATTAGGAAGACGAAGAAGAGATGACTACACTGACGGAACAGTCAGACTTAAAATCGAATCACCGTCACCGTAAACTAGGAGAAAAAAATTATGGCAATAACATCAGCATTAACAAACAGTTTCAAAGCAGAATTACTTGGAGGCGAACATGATTTCGCAGCAGGTGGAAATACATTTAAATTAGCATTATTTGTTAATGCAACTTTAGGATCTACTACTACAACTTACGCAGCTCCAGCAGATGCTAATGCAGTACCCACTAATACAAATGAAGTTAGTGATAAAACTACTAATGGTGGCGCAACTGCTACTGCATATGTAGCGGGTGGAAGAACTTTAACTTTATCTGGTGTTGGTACTACTACAACAACATCATTTACTTCTTTTTCAGATTTATCAGTAGCAAATAGTAATGCATGGACTTCAGCAACTTTCACAACAGACGGTTGTATGATTTATAATACTAGTGGAGGATCAGCTAACAAAGTAATTTGTGTGGTTGATTTTGGTGGAGCAAAAACAGTTTCTAATGGAACTTTCTCTATTGAATTTCCAACTAATAACGCAACATCTGCAATTATCAGATTAACATCATAGGGAGTTAAACCCTATGGCTGACACAACTTTCACAGTTACAGTCGCAACAGGAACTACTTTTAGATCCGGTAATACTGGCAACGTTTATTTTATTAATGGTGCCCAACCTACTACAGATCCAAGTTCAACTAATTATAAATTACCGTGGGTAGCAGGTGCTACTATTAGATTAGATCAATCTAATGCAACTAACGACGGTCATCCTCTACTTTTTACAAATTCAGATAGTTTAAATACAACTATAATGAGGAATGGTTTAATTACCAACAACACTTATTATTCTCTAGATGGTTCATCTGTTAGCTCTACTGATTATTTTAATACAAGTCTTTTTAATGCAGCCACATCTAGGTTTGTAGAAATAAATCAGACAGCAGGAGACACAGAAGATTTTTATTTTGCATGCTGGATTCATGGAATTGGAATGGGTGGAATTGTAGATCTTACTCAAAATACATGGGGTGCTTTAAATTGGGGTCAAGGTGCATGGGCCGCGCAAGGTAACGAAGCAGTTACTTTAACTGCATTTGAAATAACATCTACATTAGATACTGATTTAATAATTATTCAAGAACCTGGTTGGGGTACTTTAAATTGGGGTGAAAATGGTTGGGGTAGTGTTACCGAAGGAAAAGAAACACTTCCAACTTTTCCAATAACTGCTTCACTTGGAACATTAGTAGCTGAAACTAAACAAGGCGCTATTTTATCTGGATTTGAAATAACGAGTACGTTAGCACCTTTAACACCTTTCTTTGATTTTGATTTAACACTATCTAATAGTTTATTAGTAACAGGAGCATTAGGTACTCTTGGTGTCAATGCAGGAGATGATGTTCAAATAGGGTTAACAGCATTTTCTATGACTGGAAGTATTGGAACTCTTGCTCCTCAAGATAACTTTAATCCTCTTTTAACAGGTTTTCAAATTACAGGTAGGATAGGAAATCTTCTTGATGCTACTACTGTCATTGTTCCTATAACAACAAGTTTATTAGCTACTGGTTCTGTAGGAACTATAACACCAGCTAATAACACTGGTGTTACTCTTATAAAATTTAAGAGCTTAACAGGAACTCTTAATGCTGCCGATGTTATTACACCGGATCAAGTTGTAGGCTTGACTGGATACCAAATAACTGGTAGTTTAAACAGTGCGGATATATGGGCATCGGGCTATGCGGATGTTGACATTACAGGTAATACATCATATACACCTGTGAAGCACGTAAACCAACCGTGAGGATAAAAATTTATGGCATCAACTTTTAATTATCTAGGTATAGAACTTATGGCTACTGGCGAAAACGCTGGTACTTGGGGAACTAAAACTAATACTAACTTAGACATCATTCAACAGGCATCAACTGGATTTCACTCTCAGTCTTTGAACTTAGTAGCTTCAGGAGCTAATACTACAGTTTTAGCTATAGCAAATGGAGATGCAACTTCAGCAACAGATAGTTTAACTAACTCAGCTAGAAATAATATTGTTAAACTTACAGGAGCTATAACGGGAAATAAAATTGTAACAATTCCTAATACAATTAACGGAGCTAATTTTGAAAGACTTTATTTATTTGAAAATGGTACTACAGGTTCTTACACAGTAGAAATTAAAACAGCTTCTGGTGCAACACAAACAGGTGCAACATTTTCAGCTACTGATAAAGGAATGAAATTAATGTACTGTGATGGTACACAAGTATATGACACAGGTTTTGGTGCAGCAACAGGTGCTGCAGGAGCTAATACTCAAGTCCAATTTAATAATAATAGTGCTTTTGGAGCATCTGCTAATTTAGTTTTTGATGGCACAGACACAACAATGGCCAGTGCTAAAGTATCTGATTTGACAGCTACAAGAATAGTTACAGCTGGTACAGCTGGTGCATTAGAAGGAGACGCAAATTTAACATGGGTAGCAGCAACAGCATTACAAATTGATGCAGAAAAAGAATTAAGATTAGGTGACGCTGCAGGAGCAGAATACGTTGGTTTTAAAGCACCAGCAACTGTTAGTGCAGCTTACACTTTAACAATGCCCGCAGCAACGGGAAGCGCAAATCAAATTTTAGTAACAAACGGTTCAGGTGTTTTATCTTTTACAGATAACTCTGGTGGAACATCATGGCAAACAGTTAAAGCTAATAGTTTTACAGCAGCAGCAGGTGATGGTTATTTTATAAACACTACAAGTAATGTCGTAACAATGACTCTCCCTGCATCACCAACAATTGGTGACGAAGTTTCTTTTGTAGATTATGCAGGAACATTTGATACATATACTTTAACTATTGGAAGAAATTCTCAACCCATTCAAGGAGCAGCATCCGACTTAACAGTTTCAATAGAAAGAGCAGCAAATACGTTGGTCTATACAGATGGAACTCAGGGTTGGTTACTGAAGACTAAGTAATGTCTACTTATAAAGGCATACAAGGTTTTGCAATTCAAAACCTAGATTCTGATCCAACAACTTTTGATACTGGACAAGTTTGGTACAATACAGCAGACACTAAATTTAAAGTAACAGTAACTGGAACTAACATACCGGATGCTTGGACATCAGGAGGAGCTTTATCAGACGCTAGACATTTAGCAGGTGGAGCTGGAACTCAAACAAGCGGTTTAGTTTTTGGTGGTGCAGCTGGGGGATATGGCAATAAAACAGAAGAATACAATGGATCTAGTTGGACAACTTCTCCTGCAACTTTGAATCTAGCAAGAAGATATATATCAGGAGCTGGAACACAAACAGCTGCTTTAGGTTTTAGTGGGTACTCCGGTCCATCGGATCCATATTATGGTTTTAGGGCAACAGAAGAATACAATGGATCTAGTTGGACGGTTCAAAATCCGATACCTAGAAGTCATCAGTTTGGAGCTGGAGCTGGATCACAAACATCAGCAGTTAACTGTGGTGGAGGATCATCTCTGGATGGTAAGACAGATGAATATGATGGAACTAACTGGACAGCTGGTAGCAACATGAATGTTGGAAAAGAATTTTTAACGGCATGTGGAGCAACGGGTACATCAATACTTTCTTTTGCCGGTGCTACACCAGGAAACACAAGGTCTGCTACTTCAGAAAAATATGATGGAACATCATGGACAAATACTAATGATATGAATACTGCAAGATATTTTTGTGGAGCAGCAGGAATTCAAACAGCTGCTTTAGGTTTTGGTGGATATGGTGTACCAGGAGCAGTTGGTTTTGTTGCTGCTGAAAAATTTGATGGAACAAGTTGGACAAATACAGTAAATTTACTTACAGGATCTGGTGGCATTACTGGAGTAGGTCCGACAGCTGCTGCATCAGGTTCAGGTGGTTTAGCCCTTGCTGTTGGTGGAACTGGAAACAGTGCACCCGGAACACAAACTCAAGAATATGCTGAGGGAAACCCTGCAACTAGAGTATTAACAACAACTTAATTAACGAAGGAGAAAACTATGGCAAAAACACATCAATACTGCGTAGCAGAAAACTGGGGCAAAGGATTCATTGAACATAGTGAATCTAGAAAGATTGCATTTTCCGGTTTACCTGGTAATGTTTGGCAAGTACCTGCACATAACAAAGATGCAAATCTTTGGATTAATAAAGTGTTAGGAACTGCTAAAACAAAAGACGAAGCGCAAGCAATTGTTGACGTTGAGGTCACTGCAGCACAAAATTCATGGGATGCTTTATCTGATGAACAAAAAGCTAACAGTACAAGACCCGCTGATATAATATTAGAGGAATAAAATTAAATGTCTACGTACAAAGAAATTAACGGAATTAAAGTTCAAAGCTTAAGTTCTGATCCACCATCTCCTTTTAAAGGAGAGGTATGGTATAACAGTTCTTCTAATTCTTTAAAATTTTCAGGTGGTGTTATTGCTGCATCTTGGGCTACATCAGGAAGTTTGAACAATGCGCACAGCGGTGGAAGAGCAGCAGGAACTACTAGTGCAGCAGTTATTTTTGGTGGTTATAGTCCAACTACTAGTACAGAATTATACAATGGATCAACTTGGACATCTTCTAACAATATGGGAAATGCAAGATATTATGGAGCAGGTTGCGGAACTCAAGGAGCAGCATTAGCTTTTGGTGGGGGTCCGCCTCCTTCAAGAGCAAAAACAGAAGAATTTAATGGTTCTTCTTGGACAGCTAGTAACGATTTAAATAGACCTGGTGGAGCAAATTATAATTCTGGAGCTGGCACACAAACAGCTGCTTTAGCTTTTGGTGGAAGTCCCCCTAATTCAGGATTTACAGAAGAATATAATGGAACATCATGGACAACTTCTAACACTATGGTAAATCCAAGATATAATATGGGAGGAGCTGGCATACAAACAGCAGCTTTAGCTTTTGGTGGTAATGGTGAATCAGCATTAACAGAAGAATATAATGGAACGTCTTGGACATCTTCTAACAATATGGTAACAGGAAGAAAAAAATTAGCAGGTGCGGGAACTCAAACAGCAGGTTTAGCATTTGGTGGAGAAGGACCACCTAACCTAGCAGCAACCGAAAAATATAATGGAACTTCTTGGACAACTACAACAGCTTTAAATAATGCGAGAAGACAAAATGCAGGTTGTGGAACACAAACAGCAGCATTAACCGCTAGTGGTGGTGGTTCTCCATTAACAACAGAAATATTTTCAGGTGGAGCAGCCGCAGGAACAAGAACAGTAGAGGGAACTTAAAATATTATGACTACATACAAAGATATAAAAGGAACAAATATAAAAGTTTTATCTTCTGATCCACCAGCAACAACTGGGCAGATTTGGTATAATTCAACATCAGAAACTTTAAAAGGATACAAATTAGATGTAGGTTCTTGGAGTACTAGTACAGATTTACCCACAGGAACATTTCAATTATCGGGATGTGGAACTCAAACAGCAGCTTTAGCTTTTGGTGGTGGTAATCCAGGTGCAAGTGTGACAACTAACACTTATGAATATAATGGTTCAACTTGGACTGGCACTGGAGCTTTAAATCTAGCTATAAAATTAGGAGCAGGATGTGGAACTCAAACAGCAGGACTTTCTTTTGGTGGTGCTACTGCCGGTGGTGGTAGAACAAATCAAACAGAAGAATATAATGGATCCTCTTGGGCAGTTACTAATGGTCTAAATAGTCCAGTTGAAAAAAATGCAGGATGTGGAACTCAAACAGCAGGACTTTCTATTGGTGGTGAAATGCCTTTTGATGCTAGAGCAGAAGAATATAATGGTTCGACTTGGGCCATTGGAGGAACTATGACTAATGGTCAGAAAACTAGAGAGCTTGGAGCAGCAGCTGGAACACAAACAGCAGCAATTTTTTTTGGTGGAACACCTCCATCCGATGGTGTAACTTATACCGAAGAATACAATGGATCCTCTTGGACAAATTCAGGAGTTATGGGAACCGGAAGATATGCACTAGCGGGTACTGGATTACAAACAGCAGCAGTAGCTTTTGGTGGTAACGGTCCAACTGCATACGAACAGCAAACAGAAGTATATGATGGTTCATCTTGGAGTACTGTAGGAAAGCTGAATATCGGAAGAAGAAATCTGGGAAGTGCTGGAAGTACAGCGGCAGGTTTAGGATTTGGTGGAGAAGATGGAAGCCCCACAGCTGCTACCGAAGAATTTACTTCCGGTGCTATTGCCGTTACTTTTGCAACTTCTTAAAACTTGTAATAATTTTTAAATAATATATAAATAGCAAAAAAATGCTAGAATTAGGAAGTTATTTAACAGGCATAGACTGTAAATTTTTTGCTGATTTAATATTAAAAAAAGAAAGTATTATTTTAAAAAAACATCCCGCCACAACAATTACAGGATTTGAAAATTTTGATGGTAATACTGGATTAGGAATAAATAGTTTAACTTCAAGAGCTAGTCATTATAATTTATTAGATTGGGAAGAAGCTGAAGATTTAATTAATTCTATAAAGAAAACATATGTAGATTATACAAAAAATAAAGACCCAATTTATGTTCATTGTTGGGCTAATGTTATGAGAAATGGTGATCAAATTAAAGAGCACCACCACGGGTCGTATCCTTATACTTTTGATCATTTAAGTGGCCATTTAGGAATAATGGTAGATGGCACTACCTTAACTTACTACAGGATTAATAACAGAGTATTAGCAGAAAAAAATGAAAAAGGAAAAATAAGTTTTTTTAGTTCTGCTTACCCCCATTGGACTAATCAATATACTGGAGATAGTACTAGAATTACTATTGCTTTTGATATAAGAAATTATTGGCAATTTAATACAAACATTATTGAAAAAGCAAAATTCTTATGGAAAAAAATATAAAAAGCCATATTACTTGCAATATTTTTTAAATAGTTTATACATCTCTTAAACATAAAGGAGAAAGTGATGACTACAGAAAAAAGAAATATCCAACCATTAATAGAAAAAGAAGAAGAGTACCTTAATAATATTTTGCCTTTAGAAGATGTTAAGGAGTTTAAAAATATGGTAGGCGAGCTTAGAGATACTTGGACTAAGAAACAAATTTTCAGAACAGAAACAGAAGCTAGAATATCCGTACTTCAAGATATGAAATATCCAACTAAAGCTTCTAAGTATTGGCAATGTGTTAGAGAACAAAATGTATTTTTAGAAAATTTAATGTCGTTGTCTTTTGACTATAGAAAAAATGATGTTAAAATTAAAAGACTCGAGAAGAAAATTATAGAAGAAGGTGACGATCTTAAAAAAGAACTTTGGCAAATTGAGTTAGACGAAAAAACATATACTAAAGCTAATATGGAACTTACCGCAAAAGATAGAATGCGAGAGTTAAAAATGTGGTCTAAACTTAAAAAAGAATTTAATGATGGTTCTTTTAATGATAAAGATGTTAATGAACATCAATTAGATTCTTACAACTTAATCATGCAGCATAAATCTAAAACCCTAACAAGTGGTTCCTCTCAATCAGAAGTATTTAATGTACTGGGTCAATTAAAAACTATTGAAAGAGAAAAAAAAGATGGAAAACTAGGGCAAGATAAAAAACAAACAATTACTTCAGAGTCAAGTTTTGGAAAAAAACCAGAGTAGAAGACTTTTATTTTTAGTAGCGTTACCAAGGTCTGGTAATACTTTATTCGCAAGTATTATGAATCAGAATAAAGAGATAGCAGCTACTGCTAACTCTATAACATTAGAAATAATGAAAGATCTACATCTACTTAAAAAAACAGATGTGTTTGAAAACTATCCAGATCATAAATCTTTAGATAATGTATTAGATTCTGTTTATGATAATTATTATAAACAATGGCCTCAAAGAATAATCATTGACCGAGGACCAGTAACAACATCCGCTAATCTTGAATTGATGAACAAACATTTTAAACATGGTTTTAAATGTATAGTATTACTTAGAGATCTAATGGATGTACTTGCTAGTTACATGCAATGGTACACAGAAAATCCAGATGCATTTCCTAATAGATTTGGTCATGAAACAGATTTTGACAAATTAATGATGTTAATGAATATAGATGGAGCTATTGCTAAAGAGTTAGATGCAATTAAAAATTCGTACAATTATCCAGGTATGTGTCATTATGTAAAATACAACGATATGGTTACAAATTCTGAACAAGAGTTTAGAAAAATATATGAGTTTATGGATGAGCCTTATTTTAATCATAGGTTTAGTAATCTAGATCAAGTTAATGTTAATGGTTTAAGTTATGATGATAAAATTGTTGGTAGTAATATGCATAAACTATTTGATGGACCTGTTAGAAAAGTATACAACCCTTACATAGAAAAAATTCCAAAAATAATTATAGAAAGATATGGACACATTAAATTTTAAACCAATATTTTTAGGTCAATGTATTATAAGGTATCAAGTACCTTTAGATATATTTACATCTATTAATACTATTTATGAAAATAATGTTCACAAACTTAAACCTGCAAATGTACAGCTTGTGGGTAAGATAGAAAAAGAATATTCTTTATTTTATCAGGGTAAAGATCAAACAAAGATGAAGAACCATAACTTTCTACCTAAAAATGTATATCAATGGTTTATGGATATATATCATCATTATTTAGATTGGAATAAAATACAAAATTATAAAATTAATTTAAATTCAGTTTGGGTTAATGAGATGAAACAACATGAATATAATCCAGTACATGTTCATCAAGGAACTTTGTATACAGGTTTATCTAGTGTTATGATTTTAAAATTACCTAAAAATTATGGTGTTGAATATTCAGCATCTGATAAACCTCAAAATGGAAAATTACAATTATTAGGTTCTGCATCTGGTCAGTTTTCAAAAGTAGATTATCAACCTAATCTAAAAGAAAGAGATTTTTATGTATTTCCTTATGACATGAGACATACAGTTTATCCTTTTAATTCAACGGATGAAGTTAGACGTACACTTGCAGCTAATTGTGACGTAGATTATAACCCTATAATTAATAGAGGAGCAGAATGATACATACAGAACCTAATTGGAAAAGTTATATGGTAGAAACTACTGAACCTATATTTACTCCCGAACAATGTGAACTAATCAGTAAGTTAGGAAGATCCATGCCACCACAAAAAGCAGAAATAGGTTTAGGATCAGAGGGAGAGTATAATACTAAAACTAGAATATCTCATGTTAGTTGGATTCCATTTAATAAACCTGATTCAATTCCGATGTATAAAAAATTAGAAAACATGATGCATAAAACTAATAAAAGACATTTTGGATTTGAAAACATGGCTATTGGTGAACAAGCACAATACACAGAATATCCTGAAGGAGGTTTTTATGATTGGCATATGGATTGTAGTTTAGTTATGGATAAAGAACCACCTGTTAGAAAAATATCTATGACCCTTGTGTTATCTCACGAGTCTGAATTTGAAGGTGGTGGGTTAGAATTAGGAAAACCAGGTCATATTGCAAAACCTAAGCAAGGACACGCTATATTTTTTGCAAGTTTTATTAATCATAGAGTGGTGCCCATTACAAAGGGACTAAGAAAATCTTTAGTGATGTGGTTTGGGGGAGAACCTTTCAAATGATACATAGAGAACTTTATTTTGCAACACCTGTTTATGTTAAAGATGTAGGCACACCAGCGTATAATAAATACTTAGAAGAACAAATTGTAAACTGGTCTAAGAAAGAGCCAGGTATTACAAAAACAAACATTAATGGTTGGCATTCACCAACAGATATGCATTTAAAACCAGAGTATAAACATTTAATAGAAGAGCTACATATTGCACAACAAGAAATATACAAAGATGAAGGTTTAGATTCAGAGCCTTTTTTAGGTAATATGTGGGCTAATATAAATTATAAAGATGGATTTAACAGACCTCACATACATCCAAATTCATTATGGTCTGGAGTTTACTATATTAAAACTCCTAAAAAATGTGGGCATTTAAAAATAGAAGATACTAAAACAATGTCTTTAATGTCTATACCTATAAAAACTAATAAAAAAAAAGAAGAACCAAAGCATTTATGGAGAGAAGTACATTTTGAACCTATTGCAGGGCGTTTAATTATGTTCCCCTCTTGGGTTAACCATTGTGTTGATCCTAATAAATCAGATGATATAAGAATATCTGTGTCGTTTAATTTTTTACAGAAAGGATTGATGGTATAATGTTTAATAAATATCAAGTAATTAAAAGTGCACTCAGCTATGAGTTAGCTAATTTTATATTTAACTATTTCTTACTTAAACGTGATGCTGTTGGTTTTATGTATCAAAATAATATACATGCACAGTCTTCAATACTTGGTACATGGACCGATGAACAAATACCTAATACTTATTCTTGTTATGGTGATTTTGTAATGGATACTTTACTAGTTAAAGTATTACCAATTATGAAAAATGAAACCGGACTAGACCTATGTCCTACATATTCCTATGCAAGAGCTTATAAAAAAGGAGACACACTCCATAGACACAAAGACAGACCAAGCTGTGAGATATCTACTACAATAAACTTGGGTGGTGAGCCGTGGCCAATATTTATAGATGGGACAGGAGCTAATAATGTTATCAATGAAAGAGAAAATTTAGTTAAACCAGGTGCTCTCGAGGGCACAAAAGTCTTGCTTGAAGTAGGAGATATGCTAGTATATAGTGGCTGTGAACTTGAACATTGGCGAGAGCCTTTTGACGGGAACATTTGCGGTCAAGTATTTCTACATTATAATCATGTAAATGGCCCATTTGCTGACAAAAATAGATTTGACGGAAGACCTATGTTGGGTCTACCATCATTTGTAAAATAGTATTATAGTGGAATTATATGTTACAAAAAATAGGTTTCTTACCCGGATTTAATAAACAAGTTACAGAAACTGGCGCTGAAAGTCGGTGGACAGGTGGGGAGAATGTGCGTTTTAGATATGGTACTCCCGAAAAATTAGGAGGTTGGTCTCAATTAGGGACAAACAAACTGACTGGTGCAGCAAGAGCACAGCATCACATGGTTAGTAATGCTTCTATTAATTATTCAATCATTGGAACTAACAGAATTTTATATGCTTACACTGGAGGTATTTTTTATGATATTCATCCTGTACGTAATCCAGGAGGCACAGCTATTACCAGTGCATTTACAACAACAAACGGATCTAGATTAGTAACAATAACTGTGGGAACTTTAACTACTCCTTTTGTAGTTGGAGATATTATTTCATTTGGTATAACAGGATTTACAACTATCACCGGTTCAAATTACACTGCAGAAGATTTTGACGGAAAAAAATATATGATCACTGCAATTCCATCTTCAACTACAATTGAAATTACCATGGCTACAACAGAAACAGGGGCCGGTGCTACTAACAGTGGTGGAGTTACATATTTTCAATATTATCACGTAGGTCCAGCGGAACAATTAGGAGCGTTTGGTTGGGGTATATCTCAATTTGGTGGAATTATTAATGGAGCTTTAACGTTTACTTTAAATGGATCACTTGCAGCAGACACAAATGGAAACAATGGATCCGCTACAGAAATTACTTTAAATAGTGTTACCGGTCTTCCCACTACAGGTACTAACCACATTTTAGTAGGAGCTGAAGAAATTTCATACACAGGTATTACGGGTGTTAAGCTTACAGGAATTGGGAGAGGGGCTAGAGGTACAACAATTGCATCTCATAACACTAGTGTAACAGTTACAGACAGTTCATCTTTTACAGGTTGGGGTTCACCCGCAGCCAACACAGATTCAGTAACTGATCCGGGACTATGGTCCTTGGACAATTTAGGTGGGACTGCAATAGCTTTAATTCATAATGGTGAATGTTTTGAATGGGATTCAAATGCAGTTAATGCAACATCTCAAAGAGCTACAATTATTACAGGAGCACCAACAGCGTCTCGTGATATGTTAGTATCAACTCCAGATAGACACTTAGTATTCTTTGGTACTGAAACTACAATAGGAACTAAATCAACACAAGATGATATGTTTATAAGATTTTCTTCTCAAGAAAATATAAATGATTATGTCCCTACAGCAATCAACAGTGCCGGTTCACAAAGACTGGCTGACGGATCACGGATCATTGGTGCTAAACTAGGAAGAAATGCTCTTTATGTTTGGACAGACACAGCTATGTTTACAATGAGATTTGTAGGAACACCTTTTACATTTGCTTTCGAACAAGTTGGAACTAACTGTGGATTGTTAGGAATGAATGCTGCGGTAGAAGTAGATGGAGCTGCATACTGGATGTCTGATAATGGTTTCTTTAGATACACTGGACAGTTACAGTCTATGCAATGTTTAGTAGAAGATTTTGTTTATGAAGATATTAATACTACGTCAAATCAATTAGTTTATGCAGGCATTAACAATTTGTTTGGTGAAATTACATGGTTCTATCCTACCTCTACATCTAATGTAAATAATAGATGTGTAGTATATAATTATTTAGATTCAACTCAAGAGGTCCCTATATGGACTACTAATGCTAGTCCTTTATTTACTAGAACCACATGGGAAGATTCATCAGTATTTGGTTTACCTCACGCTACTCAATACGATGCTGGAAACGATGCTTCGTTCGATGTTATAGGTAATACGGATGGCAGTTCCATATATTTTGAACATGAAATAGGATTTAATCAAATTATAGGAGGCGCAACATCTGCAATTCCTGCTAATATTAGCTCAGGAGATTATGATATTACTCAAGATCAAAGAGAAGGTATTACTTTTAGAGGAGATGGTCAGCATATAATGAGAATTAGTAGAATTATTCCTGATTTTATTTCTCAAAGTGAAGACGTTATTATTAAATTAGATCTTAGAGATTACCCTAATGATGTAGCTACTACTCAAAGTTATACGTCAACCAGCACTACTAATTTTATAGACACCAGAGCTAGAGCTAGACAAATTGCTTTAACTATTTCCAACACTGCAATTAGTAGTAATTGGAAAATGGGTACATTTAGATTAGATGTTCACGCAGGAGGTAGAAGATAATGGAACAACTTATTTTGAACGCTATTAAAAGTTATGGTTTTAAAAAAGCCATGGGTATGTTTGCTAAAGATGATTTCGATGCTGCTGTAGGAGAAATGACTGGTGGAGGAATTAGAGGAAATAGTTTTACAAATATGTTTACAGGAGGTGAAGGTATTGCAGGTTTAATTAAAAACCAAACTAAAAAATTTGCAATGAATAAACTTATGGGAGGATCTGGAGGTATAGGAGGTATAGGAGGAATGGCGTTACCTTTGGTAGGGGGTTTAGCTTTAGGTTACATGACTAATCCATTAAGAGAAGGTTCTTATAATTATAATCCTGAACTGCAAGGTCAAATAGATTATGCTTCAGAACAAGGTTTGATAGATAGAAATAATAGTGCGGGCATATTACGATATAATGAGGACTCTGTGTTAAGTGGTCAAAATGTTATATCTGGTTTTGGAACTAATGATTATGGAAAACAATTACAAAAATATAGAGATAAATACGCAGATACAATGCCTTCAGAAAGATTAGAACAATTAGATCGAGAAATACAAGATCAAATAACTGATGATTTTGATAAAGTAGATGCATATATGGAAACAATAGCACCGGCAGCACCCGCACCCGCACCAGTATACACACCAAGAGATGAAGGTGGTGGAGGTGGTGGAGGTAATCCTACAGGAAGTCCAGGATCTAAAGGTCCCGGAGGATCTGATGAAATGGGTTCTTTTGCTAGAGGTGGTATAGCCGGTATTAATAGAAACAGAGGTCAACTAGGAGAAATATTATATGGCTAAAATTGTACAATCATTAACCAGACCTTCAAGAGAATATAATGAAACTGTAGCAGCTAACCAAGTTAGAGATTTGGATGCTGTAATTGAAAAATTAAACACAACGTTTCAACAAGAACTTAAACAGGAGATAGAAGCTAGAAGTTTCTTTTTAAATTAATGGCAGTAGTAAACCAATATGAATTCTTTGGAGTCACCGCAAAAGATTTAAGTGGTGCCGGTTTAAATATGTTTGGCACTGTTATTGTAAATGGAGCGGCTGTTCAAAACCCTGTTATTAGTGAAACTTATATTATAAAATCTTTAAGGGTGTTATCCGTAGGGATCCCTATAATTACTGTTATTAATAATGGTGTAACAGTAATTAAGACAGTAGCTCTTACAACTGCTGTAAGTGAAGAACTTTTAAGCCAACCATTAATTGTAGAAGGAGGTACGGTTCTTAAAGTTATAGCCAGTACAGCTGCTGCCACAGATGTAGGTATCAGTTTCTTAAATATCAAAAAATCAACAGTGGATTAATATGAATGAAATACCAAGAGTAAAACCAACAGAAGTTATTACAACGTATAGAAATAAAGCAACCGGTGAGACTTTTAAAGAGATAAAAGACTGGGAAGCTAAAGGTTATAAAAATGAAGATATGGTCCAAGATGTCAGAGTTATTATGCCAGCTCTTGATTTCTTAGCAAAAAAAGGATAAGGTAAAAAACCCAAGTTAAATTATGATGAATTCTCAGAAACAAATAACTACGAATGCTCCTTCAATTAGATACGAGGGTGACTTGCGTCCTGAACAGGCTGGAATTATGCAAAAACATGCTCAAGATATGCAGCAAATGCAACAACAAGCTATGATGCAACAGCAACAAACTATGATGCAACAGCAACAAATGGGTCAACCACAAATGGCACAAGCTCCTATAGGTATGGCTATGGGTGGTGCACTTATGGGTCCAACTGTACAAACACCTCAAGGTATCCAAGGATTAAATATGCCTGGCTATGAAAACGGTGGAAGAATGCCAGCGGGTAGAATGCCAGCAGCCTACGGTGGTGTGATGGGTATGGATGGTAGAAAACAATATGGAATCGGTTCATGGTTCCAAGAAAAAATTATGGACCCTATTAAAAATAATCCAAAAACTTCTGCAGTTATAGGGGGAGCTTTATTAAATCAATTTGGACTTCCAGATTTTGTAACAGAAAAAGTAGGGATGGGTTCGGATGTAGGTAAAAATTTTTTAGGAAAAATACTAGGTGGAATTACTCCTGGTGATACAGAATTTAACACAGTCTTCGGAGACAATACACCTTTTACAAAAAAGGGAAAAAAACCCTTTAGTTTTGAAGCAGTTAAAGAGGCATTATTTAATGAAGATCCAGAAACTAAGAAAAAAAGTTTTTTAGGTTTAAGTCCAGGAATGTTAGCAACCATTGGGGGTGGAGTAGCAGGATTATTTTCTGATAAATTAAATCCACCGGATGAAGGTGGCAATATAGATTATGGAGCAGGTATTGGAATTCAAAACGTAGCTAAAGCTGCAAACATATTAGATCCTAAACAAGCAATGGCTGCAGGGATAAGATTTTCACCAGAACTTTCTGCAAGAAAATATTCACCAGCAGAAATGTTGGAGTCGTATGGTTCAGCAAACGAACCTCTTGCAACAGCTAATTTAGCTGGTGGTGGTATTTCTCAATTAGGTATACCTGACTACGAACAACAAATGATGAATCCAGATATGATGGAACAAATTAGAATGTTGGTTGAAGGCATGCAAGCTCAAGGTATGAATAAAGAATCAATGGAAGATGCAGTTAGAATGCAAGTTCCAGATATGAGTGCAGATATGTCTATGGGTTATGCTGAAGGTGGACCGTCAGGTGAGATGGGTACTGTTATGGAAGCAGGCGAAGAGATGCTTGACATGGGCGGTATGGAAAAAGATTACAGAGAAGAAGGTGGGTTTGTACCTATTGGAGAGTACGAAAAAA
>Ga0208814_1000693_pt1 | contig 18569 bp, 26 predicted proteins | sample MalvirAntarct_55_FD_184253 | JGI IMG/M metagenome (GOLD analysis project Ga0208814, IMG submission 184253) | Marine viral communities from the Global Malaspina Expedition - Malaspina viral metaG Antarct_55 (SPAdes) (version 2) | ecosystem: Environmental > Aquatic > Marine > Oceanic | place...
GATTAATAATCATTGATTGATGATTCGTTGACCCCTTTTATTGATGTTTTTGTTTGATTGCGTTGTGTTCGAAAATTATTCGATGTAGAAATAATTATTGATATTATTTTTGAGTTAGGATGTTTTGTGGATTTGATTGGTTTGCCTGATGATAAGTTGAAGCGTTATGCCCATTTGATGGAGCGAGCTGCTGAGATGAAGATGTCTGCTGCTGGTAAAGAAGATTTTATGACGTATGCGAAGACTGTTTGGCCTGAGTTTATTAATGGACGCCACCATAAGATAATGGCTGAGAAGTTTAACCGTTTGGCTACGGGAGAGTTGAAGCGTTTAATTGTGAATATGCCGCCGCGCCATACGAAGAGTGAGTTTGGCAGTTATTTGTTACCGAGTTGGTGGATGGGCAGAAACCCCCGAGCTAAGATAATGCAGACTACGCATACTGCGGAGTTGGCTTATAGATTTGGACGTAAGGTGCGGAATTTGATGAATTCTGCGGAGTATACTAAGGTTTTTGAGGGAGTAGAGTTACGGGCGGATAGTCAGGCTGCTGGACGTTGGGAGACGAGTTTGGGTGGAGAGTATTTTGCTGCGGGTGTAGGCGGTGCTGTGACTGGCCGAGGTGCGGATTTATTGATTATTGATGACCCCCATAGTGAGCAGGATGCGTTGAGTCCTACTGCTTTGGAGCATGCTTATGAGTGGTATACATCTGGACCCCGCCAGCGTTTACAACCTGGAGGTACGATTGTTATTATTATGACCCGATGGGCAGAGAATGATTTAACTGGTAAGTTGTTACGCCAGCAGGGACGCGATGCGTTAGCGGATAAGTGGGAGGTTGTTGAGTTTCCTGCTTTGATGCCGGAGACTGATGAGCCTGTTTGGCCTGAGTTTTGGAAGAAAGAAGATTTATTAGCTGTTAAGGGTAGTTTGAGTGTAGGTAAGTGGGAGGCGCAGTGGCAGCAGAACCCGACGAGTGAGCAGTCTGCGTTATTGAAGCGTGATTGGTGGCGTAAGTGGGAGCCGAAGGAGTTACCTGCTATTGAGTATGTTATGCAGTCTTATGATACGGCGTTTAGTAAAAGTGAGACTGCTGATTACAGTGCTATAACAACGTGGGGTGTTTTTTATGAGTATGATGGTGCGCCCCCGAATGTGATATTGATGGATGCCCGTAGAGGTAGATGGGATTTTCCTGAGTTGCGCCGTATAGCATTGGAGGAGTATAAGTATTGGGATCCGGAGTGTGTGTTGATAGAGGCTAAGGCTAGTGGGATGCCGTTAACGCAGGAGTTGCGAACTATGGGTATTCCTGTGACGAATTACAGCCCGAGTAGAGGAAATGATAAATTTACTCGATTGAATTCAATTGCGCCAATCTTTGAAAGTGGGTTAGTATGGGCACCAGATACCCGATGGGCAGAGGAAGTTGTTGAGGAGTGTGCTGCTTTTCCTGCTGGTGAGCATGATGATTATGTGGATACTGTGACCCAAGCACTTAGAAGATTTAGAGAGGGTGGTTTTATTCAGCACCCAGAGGATTATGAAGAAGTTGAGTCGGCCCCTAGAAGAAGGAATTATTACTGATGGCAATGGAATCCCGCCCAACGAATATTGATCGTTCGTTACTTCAAGCCCCTATGGATACGTTTAGTGTGGCGGAAGATGAGTTGGCAGCGCAAGAAGATCAATTTTTAAATTTGGAAGTTATTGAGGATGATGAGGGTGGGGCGGATGTTGTTTTTGGCGAAACAGCGGAGGTTGCAACAGATGTAGAATTTTTTGGCAATTTAGCGGATGTTATAGATGATGATGAATTAGCGGGTGTTTCTATATATGTGTTGGATAGTGTCGACAACGATGAGAGTTCCCGTTCCGATTGGCGCGATACGTATGTAAAAGGTTTGAAGTTGCTTGGTATGCGGTACGAGGACCGTTCTGAGCCGTTTGAGGGTGCAACTGGTGTTGTGCACCCTGTATTGAATGAAGCTGTAACACAATTTCAGGCGGGTGCTTATAAAGAGTTGTTGCCGAGCACTGGCCCTGTGCGTGGCAATATTGTTGGCACCCCTACACCGGAGGTAGAGCAGCAAGCCCAGCGTGTGCAGGATTATATGAATTACCAAATCATGTATGAGATGGAAGAGTATGAGCCAGAGTTCGACCAGATGTTATATTATCTTGGTTTGGCGGGTAGTGCATTTAAGAAGTTGTACCATGATGATTCGTTGGGTCGGCCTGTAAGTAAGTTTATTCCTGCTGAAGAAGTGATTGTGCCGTATACGGCGACTGATTTGCGTACAGCGGAGCGAGTTACGCATTCTATACAGATATCGCAAAATGAACTTCGCAAATTGCAGGTGGGGGGATTTTATTCAGATATCGATATGAAGGGTTCTACAAGTGATGAATCTAGCGAGGTTATCGATGCTTATGATAAATTAGAGGGTAAATCCCCTAATGATACAGATGAAATGTTTACTTTGTATGAGTGCCATTGTTATTTAGATTTGCCTGAGTTCCCCGATACACGAGAAGATGGCGAAGAAACGGGTATTAAGTTGCCGTATATTGTGACTGTTTGCAAAAATACGAGTGATGTGTTGAGTATTCGGCGTAATTACCGTGAGGATGACCCGCAGAAGAGTAAAATTCCGCATTTTGTCCAATATAAGTTTACTCCTGGACTTGGTTTTTACGGATTTGGTTTAATTCATTTACTGGGGAATTTATCGCGCACGGCTACTTCTACTTTACGGCAGTTGATTGATGCTGGAACGCTTGCGAATATGCCAGCCGGATTTAAAGCGCGTGGTTTGCGTATTGCTGATGATGGAACTCCGTTGCAACCCGGAGAATTCAGAGATGTTGATGTTCCGGGAGGCGATATAAAGGCTTCTTTAATGCCTTTACCGTATAAAGAGCCGAGTGGTACGTTATTTCAGCTTATGGGGTTTGTTGTTGAGGCGGCTAATCGGTTTATTGGCAATACAGATTTAGGTATTGGCGATGGTAAGCAAGAAATGCCTGTAGGAACTACGATTGCGTTGTTAGAACGGGGCAGTCGTATTGTGAGTGCTGTTCATAAGCGGTTACATGCTTCTTTAAAATTAGAATTAAAAATGTTGGGGCGTTTATTTGCAGAGGATCCACGGCCTTATCCTTATGATGTGGGTGTAGATGCTCAAATTAAGTCTCAAGACTTCGATGGCAGGGTAGATATTTTACCAATTAGCGATCCTAACATTTTTAGTATGTCGCAACGGGTAGTTATGGCCCAAGAACAGTTGAAATTGGCTCAAGCAGCCCCTGAATTGCATAATTTGCATGAGGCTTATCAGCGCGTTTATTTGGCTTTAGGTGTTAATAATATTGAACAAATATTAAAAGCAGAGCCTAAACAAGATCCTACAGACCCTGCTGGTGAAAACCAACAAGCTAGTTCTGTGGCAGGAGGCCAAGGTAAATTACAGGCGTTCCCTGAGCAAGATCACGATAGTCATATTTTGGTTCATTCTGCTTATATGAAAAGCCAAGTTGCTAAGATGCAGCCCCCTGTGTTGTTGGTTTTAGAAAAACATATCTACGACCATTTGGGTATGAAAGCTACAGTGATTCATCAACAGCAAATGCAGCAACAGCCGCAACAAGCTCAACAGCCCCCTGAAGAACATGCTAATATGATTGCTAAGATACAGGCTCAACTAATTTCTGAGTATCAGAAACAGTTGCCCCCTGCCCCGCCAGATGATCCGTTGGTTGAAATTAAGAAACAAGAGTTAGCGTTGAAGCAACAAGAGATTGTTTCAGACCAGCAAATGGATCAACAAAAACTTGAGTTGGATAGACTTCGCCAACAACAGAGTAATGCGGTAGCCCAAGAGAGAATAGATTCTTCTGAAGATATTGCTCAAATGAGACTTAACGCGCAGAGTAGAGGATAGTAATATGGCTAAAATTAAAAGTTTCGAAAAAGGTTCTGTTGGTGCAAAGGGTATTGAAAAAGCATTACAGATGGCTATAGAAGATATGCCAGAGGATTATGATCCTGAAGCGATGTACGATAGCAAAACAGGTAAAAAAATTACAGACAAAGATCTACAGCAAGAAGCGGCAGATGTTGCTAAAGCGAATGCGAATACTAAAGGTAGAGTTAAGCGTTCTAAGGGTTCGCCTAAGTCTGGCGAAAACGCTGCTCGGTTAAATGCAACTCGCGGCCAAGCGGGTTCAGGCCAAGTTAGCCGAGGCGGTGGTGCGGCGTTAGCGGGGATTAGTTTTAAGGGAGTTTTTTAAATGCAGTTAGCTTTTTCTAGAATTCTAGAATACAAACTTCTTCCTCGTTTTATGATGTTCACTATGACAATAGTTTATGTTAGGTGTATAGAATGGGCATTGACACAGCCTGATTTGTCTACACAACAGGCTGGTTTAATTTCTGTAGTGACTGGCGCAATGACGGGGGCGTTTGCCGTATGGCTTTCGCATGAGAAATGATAGGGCAACTTATTAACAGTCTCACGGGTCTTGCTACATCGGTTATTGATGGCAAGACTCAACTCAAACTTACCGAAGCGGAGGTGCGAAAAAAGCAGCTTACGGGTGAGATTGATTGGGATATTGAGGCTATGAAGGGTACTCAGAACTCATGGAAAGATGAATGGATCACTTTGTTGTTTAGTATTCCACTTATACTCGCCTTCTGTGGAGATTGGGGAAATGATATCGTTGCAAGAGGTTTTGCAGCTTTAGAAGTTATGCCCCAGTGGTATCAAATCGCGCTAGGTGGGATTGTGAGTGCTAGTATAGGTATGCGGTCTGTAAGCAGGTTCTTTGGGAAAAAATAAAGTAAGGATGAAATTATGGCGACGTATGGAACAAATGGAAAAGTTGTAGATAGATTAGGTAATATGCCAAAAGGTACAAGACGTAAAAGCGAGTCCCTAACCTCTTTGTACAGAGATGGTGATGATGGTATGCCGAATCAACCTTTTGTAAAACCTGCATCTAAAACTTCAGATCGAGGAAGCGTTCCTGTGCAGCCTTTTCAAAAAGGCATTCCTGATATTTTGAGAGCAGGAGTCGCACAAAGAGCTTTGAGAACACCCTCGAGTTTAACTGGAAAAGTTAAACTACCCTCGGGTTCTTTGTATGAGCAAGGTGGAGCGCCAATGGATGATGTTAGACGTGATAACGCGCTTGGCTATGCTCCTCAGACTAGCAATAAATCTCTTCGTAATAAGAGGAAAACAGGCGGTAAAGGCGGGGGTGGAAAATAAATGGCGTATAGATTAGGAAAACGAAGCCTATCAAGACTTGAAGGTGTAAACGAAAGTTTAGTAACGATCGTGAAGTATGCCATGGGCGTTACGAAACAAGATTTTAGTGTAATCTGTGGTTTGCGAACTATAGAAGAGCAAAAAGCTCTAGTTGCAAAAGGTGCAAGCCAGACGATGAAGTCGAAACATATTGATGGTAATGCTGTTGATTTGATGGCTTATTGTGATGGCGGTAGGTGGGAATTAAACCTGTACGATGAAATCGCAGATGCTATGAAAGAAGCGGCAGAAGCATCGGGTGTGAAACTGCGGTGGGGTGCTGCGTGGACTATTGATGATCTTGGGTTGTGGTCGGGTACAGCAGAAAATGCCATGAATAGCTATATAGATATTCGCAGATCACAAGGACGCAGGCCATTTATCGATGCTCCGCATTTTGAATTAATGTTCTAACATGCACGTTTTCGTCCTTATGCTATACTTAGGGTATGGGGACGAGCGTACTTTAGTGATTGATGATATGTACTTCAAACAAGTCAATTACTGTAACAAGGTAGCTGAATCTTTAGTTAAACGGTATAGTACACATGGAATATCTACTAAGGATAGAGCAGTTGCGTACTGTTTGCCTGTACGATTAAGTTTAGACCACGCAGAATCAATTTATTAGGAGTATGCCCAACTTATGAACGACCTTTACTTTTACGAGAACATGCTTAAGAGTGTTCGCGAACGGCAAAGATCATATCAGGATTGTATATGTCACGGCCCTGTTGCTGATTTCACCGTTTTCAAGGAACTGCGAGCCAAGCTCGCGGAACTTGCTCAAACTGAACAGGATCTTAAAGACCTGCTAAATAGGGTGTCAGATATAGATGACTAATAAGTTGTTAGTACCAAAGTACTATGAAGAGAAACCAAAGAAACCAAAAGCAAAGCCTAAAACAAAACCTGTAGAAGTCAAAGAAGGCGTTCTACAACAGGCTTATGTTAAAGCAGAAGAGCGTTATTTAGACCCTTCTAAACTTTCTGAAAAAGCTATAGATAAACTACCGCAACCTACGGGCTGGCGGATTTTGTTGTTGCCCTTTCAGGGAAGAAAACAAACTGATGGTGGGATAATCTTGCCTTCAGAAACTCGCGAGCGTGAATCTGTAGGTACAGTTTGTGCTTATGTTTTGCGAGTAGGCTCGTTGGCTTATAATGATTCTGATAAATTCGGTACTGCTGAACCGTGGTGTAAAGCAGGAGATTGGGTGATTTTTGGCAAATATGCTGGAAGTCGGTTCAGAATTGAAGGTGGCGAAGTTCGAATCATTAATGATGATGAGATACTTGCTACTATTGGTAGCCCCGATGATATTTTACACCTCTAACCATGGAGTAACCCCATGCCAAATGAAAAACTAAACGAAGATCAAGAAGATGAAATTGAAATTGAGGTAGAAGTTGAAACTGAAGAAGAATCTGATTCTTCAGTTGATGATTCTAAAGATTCAGACGAGTTAGAAAATTATAGCGATGGCGTTAAAAAGCGCATAAGCAAACTGACAGCTAAAATGCGTGAAGCAGAACGCCGTGAAGCTGCGGCGACTGAGTATGCTAAAGCTGTTAACTCTCAATTAGAAGAATCTAAAAAGAACACAGCTTCTTTAGATAAATCCTTTGTGCAAGAGTTTGAAAATAGGTTAACTGCTGAAGAACAACTTCTGCATAGCTCATTAAAAGAAGCTATAGATCGTGGCGATGTAGATAAACAAGTTGAAGTTCAGAAACAAATGGCTACTGTTGCGAATCAAACAGAAAAGCTATCTCAAGTTAAAAAACGCCAAGAGGAAGCTGCAACGGTCGTAGAGCAACCTGTTCAACAACAGGCGGCACAAGCCCCACAACCAGCACCCCCTGATCCTAAAGCTACTAGATGGGCTGCTAAGAACGAATGGTTCGGTTCTGATGAGCCTATGACTTTGACTGCGTTTAGCTTTCACAAAAACATGGTTGAATCTGAAGGTTACGACCCGACTAGCGATGATTACTACTCAGAGCTTGATCGGCGAATGTCTGAAGAGTTTCCCCATAAACTCGCAAAAAAATCTAATAATTCTTCTAGAAATGGCCCAGCAGTCGGTGCAGCAAACCGAGGTTCTTCAGGTCGTGGCAAACAACAAGTAAAGTTGACTCCTTCTCAACTTGCTATTGTCAAGAAGTTGGGTATAAAGAAGGAAGATTATGCGAGGCAAATGCTTCGTATGCAAAATTCGTGAGGATGGTTGAATGACCGATAGAAACCCACGCTCTTCCCAAACAAGGGAAAAAACTGCTCGCCTTAAACCTTGGCGACCCCCGTCTGCATTAGACGCTCCTGCCCCTCCAGAGGGGTTTGTCCACCGTTGGATCCGTGAAAGTGTCATGGGCTACGATGATCGCAAAAACCTATCTGCTCGCCTACGCGAAGGCTTTGAACTTGTTCGCGCTGATGAGTACCCTGATTTCGAATCGCCTACGGTCCAAGATGGTAAACATGCTGGAGTTATAGGTGTTGGTGGTTTGGTGCTCGCTAGGTTCCCTGTAGAAACTCGTCAACAACGCAACGACCACTATCGTCGGCAAACTTCCGACCAAATGATCGCTGTTGACAATGATCTCATGCGGGAGCAACATCCTTCCATGCCTATTAGTAAACCTGATAGGCAGTCACGTGTAACCTTCGGGGGCGGAAACAATCCCGAGTAAATTTTTAGGAGTCTAATCCATGGCAAACATTGATGCGCCGTTTGGTTTGCGGCCCCATAATAATCTAGGTCAAACACCGAACAGCAACGGGATGACACCTTACAAAGTACAAATTCCTGGAGTAGCAGGATCATCTAGCTCTATCTTTCAAGGCGATATGGTGATTCCTCTTACTAATGGACTTGTAGACGTAAGTGCGGCAGACGGCGGTTCGGTAGCGATTCTAGGTGTTATGGCAGGGTGTGAGTTTATCGCACTTGACGGTACGCCAACCTTTTCACCAAATTATCCAGCAACAGCTTCGTTGAAATCTGGGACAGAAGCTACGGTTTTTGTGTATGATAATCCATTTCAAGTGTACGAAATTAGTTGCGATGCTACGCTAACTAATCTTGCTACGGCAACGGCACTTATCCATTCTAACGCTGAAGGCGCTGGTTTTGGATCAGAAAATGGTTCAACAGGCATTTCCATCGGAGAACTTTCGGTGGCTTCTGCTGGAGCAACTACTGCTACAGATAACTTCCGTATAGTGGGTTTTAAAGATGTCGAAGGCATCGATTATGCCTCTGCGGGTGTTGTTGCGTTGGTTAAGTTGAATCTTCCCTTCCACACCGCCACAACTGGCCTTTAAGGAGTAAATAGATATGGCTATTGCAAGATCCCAACTCCTTAAAGAATTAGAGCCTGGACTACATGCTCTGTTTGGTTTGGAGTATGATCGGTATGATAACGAACATGCCGAAATATTCGAAACGGAATCTTCAGACCGAGCGTTTGAAGAGGAAGTTATGCTGTCTGGATTCGGTGCTGCTCCTGTAAAGGGAGAGGGTGCTGCGGTTTCTTTTGATACTGCGAATGAATCCTTCACTGCTCGTTACACACACGAAACAATCGCCCTTGCGTTTGCGATTACTGAAGAAGCTGTAGAGGATAACCTTTACGACCGACTTAGTTCTCGTTACACCCGTGCGCTTGCTCGTTCAATGTCTAACACCAAACAGGTCAAAGCGGCGGCTGTGTTGAACAATGCGTTCAACAGCAATTTTGCTCTTGGCGATGGTAAAGAGCTATGTGCTACCGATCACCCCACTGTGGGCGGTGGAAACTTTGCTAATGAGTTGAGTACAGCGGCAGACTTGAATGAAACTTCTTTAGAGCAGTCGTTGATTGATATCGCGGCCTTTATTGATGAGCGTGGCCTAAAAATTGCGCTTCAAGGTCGTAAGTTGATTATTCCACCCGCCCTACAGTTTGTTGCTGAACGGTTGATGGCAAGTAATCTACGTCCGGGAACTTCAGACAACGATACTAACGCGATGAAAAACATGGGTATGTTGCCTGAGGGATATGTGGTCAACCACTTCCTAACAGACACAGACGCATTTTTCATTAAAACAGATGCACCTAATGGTTTCAAACACTTTGAACGTGCCGCTGTTAAAACTTCTATGGAAGGCGACTTTGATACGGGCAATGTCCGTTATAAGGCTCGCGAGCGTTACAGCTTTGGTGTTTCAGATCCACGTTGTGTATTCGGTTCTCCAGGAGCATAACGTAAACGGGTACGATTCCTCCCAGTTTGTACCCATAGGGGCGGTCTTTTAGATCGCCCCTTTCTTTTTGTTTGAAGTTATTGTATGTTTTGTTTATCCCTGACAGCCGCGCTGTGTGGCTGACTTAACCCACGACAGGAGACACTCATGGGTAATTCTACTTTTAGCGGACCAGTACGTTCTGAAAACGGCTTCCAACAAGTCACGAAGAACACAACAACTGGCGCAATCACACCTTCACAATTTGCCCTGCAAACAATTGCCACCACAGGCAATAATGTCGTTGATACTAGCACAGGCACAGCCGCTGGCGCAAATAACGCCAGCCTCGACACTGGCGCAACAATCTTTGGCATTGTGCCAAATGCAATTGGTGCGGGTGTTCCAGCCGCTGGTACAAACCACTTTGTGAGCAAGGTTGACGGCACAATCGTATCCACATGGATTATCGACCTTCACGCTGGCTATAAAAGCGGTGGTGCTGCTGGTGACGCTATTGGTACGGCTGGCGCAGCTTCAGCACACATTGGAACGATTACTAAAGAAGTAAACGGCATTCCAATGCTCATAGAAATGGGCTGTGTCGAAGTTCCAACTGGCGGCGATCCAGACATTAATCTAGATTGTTCAGCCACAGGAACTACAGCACAAGACGCAGCATTGACAAGCGGTACAAACCTCTTAAACAATGGCGATCTATCTTTAGGCTTTTACACCACAGCAGATGCTGGGGCTACTCTTGCTGCTATGACTAAGAAATTTTTGTATCTCACCACTGGCGCGGCCACTGACGCAGCGTACACCGCTGGCAAAGTATGGATTCGCATCACTGGAATGAACGTAGACCACGATAACGGCTAAGGAATGATGAAATGGCTGATGCTATAGCTACACAAACTCTTTTTGATGGTTCTAAACGAGTCATTCAAAAGTTCACCAATATATCAGATGGTTCGGGTGAGTCAGCGGTTAAAAAGGTCGATGTTTCAGCGTTAGTTAATAATTCTGACGGAGATCCTTGTACGGGTGTCGTAATAGAGCGTATTTGGTGGCAGTGCATTGGAATGAAGGTGCAAATTTTATGGGATGCGTCTACAGATCTTTTATGTATTGAGCTGGGTGAAAACCAAAGTGGTAATCAAGATTATACAGGCTTTGGTGGTTTGACGAATAATTCTGGATCTGGTAAAACAGGAGATATTATGTTTACTACAGTCGGCCATACTAGCGCAGATACATATACGATTATTCTTGAAATGCGAAAAGAATTTTAATCGTGTCTGGTGACAAACCTATAAAGCGCAATGAAAAACATTATCGCCCCACTAAAAAAGGGGCGGGAATGACTTCTGAGGGTGTTCGTGCTCACAACAGAGCTAATCCAGGATCTAAACTCAAAACAGCAGTTACTGGAAAAGTCAAAAAAGGCAGTAAAGCAGCCAATAGGCGTAAGTCTTACTGTGCACGTTCGGCAGGGCAAATGAAGATGTTTCCTAAAGCGGCTAAAAACCCAAATAGCCGTTTAAGACAAGCTCGAAAACGGTGGAAATGTTAATGACTATTACTCGTGGGCAAGAACGCAAACAAGTGGAGGGTAAGATGGGGAAACCTAAAGGTCTTTATCATTATATGAATGCACGAAAAAAAGCAGGAACTTCTCGTTCTGTGAGTAAATCTACAGTTACTCCTGCGGCTTATGCTAACATGAAGGCAGGGTTCCCTAAACGGGAAAATGCAAAAAATGGTGGGATGTTTAACAAAAAAGTTGTCAAAGGTCCGTACGGATAATGCCTTATTTGCAAAGTAACATTCCTCATTTTAATTGTTGGGTGAGAAGAGAGTACACATGTAATCATGAACAGTATCATGGTGAGTTTTTACATGCTATGGCGATAGCCGTAACTACGATGCCTAATAGGTGTTTAAGTTTTCAATTAATTTTTACAGGGCATGAGTCTACAGAAGAAGAATATGACAATGTCCACGGAGGGGCGATGTGGGCGCGAATGCCTATTACCGCCCTAGTAGCTGATGAATTAGGTGAGGGATGGCCTGAACCTATGGCAGTACATGAAGTGCAACCTTGGGATTGCCCCTCGCACACACATGCTGTTTATGTTCTTGATAGAGCTACGCCATGCCCATGGATGGCTAAAATAGATGGAGAGTTTTACCCCGCTAAATACTTGTTTACGGTAGACTATACAGATACTTCTGTTGCAGACGACCCTGCTCAACATAAACAAGCGCATGTATTGCAACTTTTACAGGCGGGTTCTTGGACAGGTAATATTGTAGCTTTACCTAATAATAGAGTAAGAGTTACACATCCAGCATGGTTTGAAACTGGTCAAGGTGCACCAGATTTTAAACCTTCTCAACACATACATTATTCTAAATCAGACTTAGATTATACTTTAGACGTCAATAGGATTTTCGACAACATCTACTCAGAAAAGGAAAAGTAGTATGGCACCTAAAACTTCTAAAAGACCCGTTTTACGAGGAGACGCTGAAAAGAAAAGAAAGCGTGCAGAAGCGGCTAAAAGGAAAAAAGTACTTTTAGCACGGCAGAATCAAATGGTTGAGGCTGCGGAGGGTAAGCCTGGATCTACTCCTTCAGAGAAAAACAAAGCAGCAAAAGACCGTATGAGCAAAATGTTTGGTATGAAACTCAAAAACGGTGGTGCTGTGACTCGTAAAAAATTAAAAGGGGGTAGTCCTAAGGGAGGCACTCGTAAAAAGATGATGGGCGGTGGCATGGGAACTAAAGGTGGTCCCCGTAAAAAGATGATGGGTGGCGGCATGGGAACTAAAGGTGGTCCCCGTAAAAGAATGGCTAGAGGCGGCAAAGCTAGGAAATAACTATGACGATTTCAGGTTCTACAGATTTTGAGTTAGATGTAGCTGATTACATTGAAGAGGCTTTTGAACGGTGTGGTATAGAAGTTCGTACAGGGTACGACTTAAAAACAGCGCAGCGTTCGTTAAATTTGCTGTTAGCTGATTGGGCTAATAGGGGCTTGAATCGTTGGACAATAGCTCAAACTACGGTGAGCTTAATAAAAAGTACCGAGGCGTATAGCCTCGGTACAGATACTATTGATATTTTGTCGGCGGTTGTGAGAACAAATGCAGGAACTTCTAACCAAAGCGATATATCTATATCTCGTGTAAGTCGTGATGCTTTTTTAAGTATTCCCTCTAAATTAACAGAGGGCCGACCTACACAATTTTATGTAGATAGATTAATTAGCCCTTCACTAAAAATTTGGCCTTTACCAGATGCTTCAAGTAAATACACTCTTGTTTTTGATCGTTTAACCCGCATGGATGATGCAGATGCGTCTCAGAATACTTTAGAAGTTCCTTTTAGATTTTATCCCTGTTTAGCAGCGGGATTAGCTTACTATTTGAGTATGAAACGTGCGCCAGATAGAATTCAAATATTAAAAGCTGTCTACGAAGAAGAGTTCGAACGCGCTGCCGCAGAAGATCGCGATCGTGCGAGTTTAAGTTTAACCCCTAGCAGAGATTACTATTCGTTTATATCATGAGTTCTTATGCTTCAGGAAAATATGCGTTAGCATTATGTGACCGTTGTGGTCAACAATATGATTATTTCGATCTTCGTAAGGAGTGGAATAACCTGAAAACATGTCCAGATTGTTTTGAAACAAAACACCCACAATTAGACCCAATACCTGCTATTTCAGAACCTCAAGCCTTGTTTGATCCTAGACCTGATCAAAAAGAAGCCTTAACTATTTTGGTGGGCCAAAACGTGTTTCCGTTTATAAATAATAGATCTACTCAAGCGGTGACTTCAATAGGAACAGTACAGGTTGTAACATCATGAGTTTTACATACGCCCAATTAAAGTCTGCAATACAAGATTATACAGAAAACACTGAGACCAGTTTCTTGGCTAACTTACCTATTTTTATAAGAATAGCTGAAGAAAGAATATTAAAAAATGTTCAGTTAAATTTGTTTCAAAAAAATGCAGAAGGAACTATGACTTCTAGTAACCAGTTTTTAACAGCACCTAGCGATTTTTTAGCACCGTTTTCTTTAAGTATTACTGTAAGTAGTTCTAAAGTTTTTTTGTTATTTAAAGATTTAGATTTTGTGCAGACATATTCTCCTGTTCCTACTACAACGGGTGTACCGAAGTATTATGCTCAATTTGATGTAGATAATTTTTTAATTGGTCCTACACCGAATTCTTCATATACAGCTGAGTTGAGTTATTTTTATCGTCCTTCAAGTATAACTGTAGGAGAAGAAAGCGGAACCACATGGCTCAGTGAAAACGCAGAAATGACTTTATTATATGGTGCTCTTTTAGAAGCCTATACTTATATGAAAAGCGAAATGCAAACGATGCAGATGTTTAATGAAAGATTTATGGAAGGTCTTTCTAGATTGAAAAACTTGGGTGAAGCACAGGAAACTTCTGATGAATACCGTTATGGATCTTTGAGAAAACCTAAAACATGAATAATATGTCTTTTGGAGAGTTTAAAGTTGATGTTCAAACAACGAACAATCGGGGATCTACTCCTGAAGAAGTAGCGCACCGTTGCGTAGGTAAGATCGTTGCTTTTTCTGAAGATGCTCACCCTGCGTTACGTGACCAAGCTATTGCGTACCGTGATAGCATAGAGAAGCTGCTTGTTATCTATATGAAACAGGCTGTTCAAAGTGACAGAACTACGGTATATAATGCAATCAAAGAAGCGGGTCATCCTACGTTGGCCGAATATATAAGGAAAATGTAATGGCTTTTAACGGAAATTTCCTGTGTACTTCGTTCAAGGTAGAGATTTTGAAGGGCGTACATACTTTCACTGCGGCAAGCAATGTGTTTAAATTGGCGCTTTACACTAACAGCGCAACTTTAAATGCTGCGACTACGGCATACACGGCAACAAACGAAATCGCCCAAGCTGACAGTACAAATTACCCAGCAAAAGGCCAATTTGTCACCACGGTAACGCCTGTTGCCAGCGGAACTACCGCTTTGGTAGATATGGCAGATGAAGTGTTTTCCAACGTAACGGTTTCTGCGGTTCGCGGCGCGTTGATTTACAACGAAGCGGCAACAGGTGACCCTTCAGTTTGTGTGCTGGACTTTGGCGCGGACAAAGGTGCAAGTTCTGGTGACTTTACGATTGTTTTTCCTGCGGCTGATGCGAGTAACGCAATTATACGGATAGCATAACATGGCTGTTGTTCTTGGAAATCGTGCAAAAATGTCCACCAGTACCACGGGTACTGGAACGATTACCTTGGGCAGCGCCCTGTCAGGGTATCAGACCTTTGCACAAGCTGGCATAACTAATGGTCAGACGGTCAGGTACGCGATAGAAGATGGCACTAACTTCGAGATAGGAAGTGGCGTTTTTACCTCTAGCGGAACAACGCTCACCCGCTCTGTCACAGAAAGCTCCAACTCTGACAATGCCATTAGTCTTAGCGGCAGTGCCGAGGTGTTTATTACTGCGTCTGCGGCGGACATATTTGTTAATGATGGAGCTACTTCGCTAACCACTACGGGTGTTATTACGGGTGGCACGGTAGAAGCGACCAGTGACACTGCTGCGGGTGACAATGCCGCGATGGGCTTCACCAGTGCCGAGGGTTTAATCCTGACAGGCCAAGGCAGCACTAATGACGTAACCATCAAAAACGATGCCGATGCCATTGCTATGCGTATCCCTACAGGAACAACGGGAGTAACCTTTGCTTCTGTTATCGCCGTTAATAACGTTAATATTGCAACAGGTGCAATTAGTCTGAAAAACAGTGGAGCGCAGTCTTATATCCGGTTTTATTGCGAGTCGAACAACGCTCACTATGCACAACTACAGGCCCCTGCCCACGGATTGTTTAGCGGAAATGTAACGCTAACACTTCCCGCGACTACAGACACTGTTGCGGGTATCGCGGCAACGCAAACGTTTACAAACAAGACGCTTACTGCGCCTAAAATTAATGAAGATGTAGCAGTAACCTCAACAGCTACTGAACTTAATATTCTTGATGGGGTTACAACTACCACTGCGGAAATTAACCTAATAGATGGTGGTACATCTAGGGGTACTACTGCGGTAGCAAGCGGTGACGGCATTTTAATTAACGATGCTGGCACAATGCGTATGACCAACGTAGACACGGTATCTACTTACTTTTCCAGCCACAGCGTAGGTGGGGGTAATATTGTAACTACAGGAGCATTAAACTCAGGGTCTATTACATCTGGGTTTGGCGCAATAAATAACGGTTCAAGCAACATCACCACAACAGGCGTTGGAACTTTTGCTTCTTTAGATATTAGCGGCAACATAGATGTTGATGGAACGACCAACCTTGATGCTGTAGATATTGACGGTGCTGTGAATATGGCAACGACTGCTTTAATCACAGGAGTTCTTACAACTACGGCGGCTACTGTCTTCAATGGTGGATTTGCTAGTAACGCAGATTCTCTTGTTGGAACTGACAAAAAGATAAAGTTTCGTGACGCCGCTATTTATATTAACTCATCTGCGGATGGTCAGCTTGATATTGTAGCAGACACTGAAATTCAGATTGCTGCTACTACAATCGACATTAATGGCGCTATAAACGCTAGTGGTGAAATTATCGCTGCAAGTTTAGACATATCAGGCAACGCAGATATTGATGGAACGTTAGAAACAGATGGACTTACCGTTGGTGGTGTTGCGGCTAAAGTCGCAGGAAAAGAAAGCATCTATGTTCCTGCAACTGCGATGTATCCATCCACTACAAATCCATGTTCTGATCTAACGCAAGTCGAAACAACGGCGCTTCGCCCTGATCTCAAGGTGTTGGATTTTGCTGATGGGGCTGATGATTTTGCTCAGTTCAGTGTAGCTTTTCCAAAAAGCTGGAACGAAGGCACTGTTACGTTTCAACCTTTCTGGACGGTAACAGGGACAAATACAGGCACGGTAGCGTGGCAATTAGCAGGTGTGGCGATAACAAGCGATGAAAGCATAAATACAGCTTTTGGTACTCAGGTAGCAACAACGGCGTTGGCCTTTTCTGGTACGTCAAATGATTTGATGGTAAGTGTAGAAAGTGGTGCAGTAACAATCTCGGGAAGTCCCGCAGCAGCGGATATGTGTTTCTTCCAAATAAACAGGGACATTAGTGCGGACACTCAAAGCGGAGATGCTCGGTTATTGGGTGTAAAATTGTTATTTACGACTGATGCAGCGAACGATGCGTAGGGGAAAATATGTCGGGTTTTGGTTATAACGTCTTAGGTTTTGGGGCCAACGCTTCTAGCGGCGGGGAAATCCTACCATCAGACGATCAGTTTAATCGCGTTAGTTTTTTGTCTCACTTTGACGGTGCAAACAACGGCGTAAATAATGCCTTTGATGATGGCTCTACATCTAACCACACAATCACAGCCAACGGCGTTGTAACTCAAGGCTCCTTTGGGCCATTTGCAAGGCCGGATGGTGAGTGGGCTGTGGCGTTTGATGGTGATGGTGATTATTTAACTGTTGCTTCATCTTCTGATTTTGATTTTGGGACTGGCAATTTTACATGGGAATGCTTTGTTTATCAAAAAAGCAGGTCAGGTTTTCAAGCTATTATGTTACAAGATGATTATCCAACAGGAAATAGTATCAGTTGTTGGCTGACGGATTCTGGTCAGGCGTCTATTTATTACCAAGGTGGCACTACACACTTCACAACAACTGCTACTGTCCCATTGAATACTTGGACGCACTTAGCATGGGTCCGTAAAGGCACTGGAACAAACGAGTTTTCTATCTACATCAATGGCACGGCAGAAGTGTCTGGTGCAATGAGTACAAGTTTTGACCAAGACGGAATTTCTATTGGTCAAAAAGCAAATGGTACTTTTGAATTTATAGGAAACATATCTAACATACGAATAGCAAAAGGTACGGCTGTCTATACAGGGAACTTTACCACACCAACGTCCAAGCTGACAGCTATTACAAACACTAAATTATTAACCTGCCAATCAAACAGGTTTCTTGATAACTCTGCTTCTGCTCACACAGTCACACCAGCTGGCAATGCAGCCGTAACAGCATTTGGCCCATTCCTGACCAGCAGTGTGTATGACCCTGCGGTGAACGGTGCGAGTTTGTACAATGGCGTTGATGCTAATCTTAATTATGTGAGTGCAGCAGATAGTGCAGATTGGAATCTGGGCAGTGGAAACTACACCGTTGAGTGTTGGGCTTATGCCACGGCTCAAGGCAGTTTTAATAAACTTGTGGGGCAATGGCCCTACGAAGGCACAAATGCTGCTAACTCTTGGATACTAGAAACTGTTGGCACTGATGTAGAGGCTTATGCTATGATTGGCGGCAGTGCTGTTTTAATTGCTCAAGGTGCAGCTTTTACAATTAACGCATGGCATTATGTTGCTTTGGTGCGAAATGGCAACAACCACAATATTTACATTGACGGAGTGGCTGGCTCTACAACATCAAATAGTGGCACTTATGTTAATGGGACTGGAGCTTTAGAGGTCGGCAGTTTTAGCTCATTAGGCGGAGGGTCATGGGATGGTTATATAACTGATGTAAGAGTAGTCAAAGGCACAGCAGTTTACACAAGCAACTTCACCCCACCAACAGCCCCATTGACAGCCATCACTAACACCAAGCTGTTGTTAAACATGGCAGATGGTCAGGCGATTGACAGTGCTGCCCAGAATAATCTGACGTTAGTTGGCACAGCTAAAACTAGCACAGCACAGAAAAAATTTGGCACTGCTTCACTATTGCTGGATGGCAATAGTGATTATGCATATTTCCCTGAAAACGAGGGGAACGATATTGATTCAGCAGGAAACTGGACTGTTGAATTTTTTTGGAGGTTTAATGATAAAACGTCACCACAATACCAGATGATACTGACTAAATTTAACCTACAGATTTATACAGATAATGGTGAGTTAAGATTAGCCATTGGTAAC